>Ga0172381_10005785_pt1 | contig 12487 bp, 12 predicted proteins | sample Leawel6488metaG_FD_119754 | JGI IMG/M metagenome (GOLD analysis project Ga0172381, IMG submission 119754) | Leachate microbial communities from a municipal landfill in Southern Ontario, Canada - Leachate well 64-88 metaG | ecosystem: Engineered > Solid waste > Landfill > Unclassified | place...
CAAAAACTGGCAAGCCCAGGATTTTTCTAAAAAACCTAAAAAATATGTCTTGGACATGTTTCCCTATCCTTCCGGCTCAGGGCTTCACGTCGGACATCCAGAAGGATATATTGCCACTGATATTTATTCCAGATTTTTCAGAATGAATGGCCATAATGTCATCCACCCAATGGGTTGGGATGCCTTTGGACTTCCGGCTGAAAACTATGCCATTAAAACCAATACTCACCCGGAACAAGTAGTAGAGAAAAATATCAAAAATTTTAAAAGGCAATTACAAAGTTTTGGCTTTTCTTATGATTGGACTAGGGAAATCAATACCACTGATCCGGAATATTATAAATGGACCCAGTGGATATTTTTACAACTTTTCAAAGCCGGCTTAGCCTATGAAGATTATAAACCTATTAATTTTTGTCCGTCATGCAAAACTGGTTTAGCTAATGAAGAAGTAATTGATAATAAATGCGCCAGATGTAATACCATAGTAGAAAAAAAGAAATTGAGACAATGGATGTTAAAAATCACAGCTTATGCGGACAAACTCCTCGATGGTTTAGATGATTTGGATTGGCCTCAAAGTGTTAAAGATTTACAAAAAAATTGGATTGGCCGCTCAGAAGGAGCTCTAGTTAAATTTAAAATTCAATCTGATGTGGGTAGAATTGGAGATATAGAAGTTTTCACCACCCGTCCTGACACTTTATTTGGCGCCACTTATCTAGTACTTTCTCCGGAACATCCGTTAATTAATCAATGGAAAACCCATATTAACAATTATTCTGAAGTAGAAAGGTATGTCGATATGACCTTCCAGAAATCTGACGGAGAACGCACTGACCCGCAAAAATCTAAAACTGGTGTAGAATTACGTGGTATTAAAGCCATTAATCCGGCTAATAATCGCCCTATCCCCGTTTGGGTTTCTGATTACGTTTTAATGAATTATGCCACTGGATCCATTATGGCTGTACCTGCTCATGACACTCGTGATTTTGAATTTGCCAAAAAATTTAATTTAGATATTATCCAAGTAATAAGACCGGAAAGAGAATTTGTTGATGACAATGAGGTCTATACCGGAAATGGAATGTTAATTAATTCCGGAACTTTTAGCGGATTAAACAATGGGATGGCCAAAGAAAAAATTTCTCTTTATACTTCCAGCAAAAAAACATTTGCTTATCATTTTCATGATTGGGTTTTTTCCAGACAACGTTATTGGGGTGAGCCCATTCCTATTATCAAATGTGAAAAATGCGGCAATGTTCCTCTAAGCGAAAAAGATTTGCCATTAAAATTACCGAAAGTGAAATCTTATCAACCATCAGGCACAGGAGAATCTCCCTTAGCTAATATTGAAAAATGGGTCAATGTAAGATGTCCTAAATGCATGGGTCCGGCTAAACGTGAAACCAATACCATGCCGCAATGGGCAGGCTCTTGTTGGTATTATTTAAGATATCTTGACCCGAAAAACAAAAAATCTTTTGTTGACGCCAAGAAAGAAAAATACTGGATGCCTGTTGATTTATACGTAGGCGGAGCAGAACATGCCGTGCTTCACTTGCTCTACGCCAGATTTTGGCATAAATTTTTGTATGACCACAAATTCCTTTCTTCTAATGAACCATTTAAAAAATTAGTGAATCAAGGAATTATTCTTGGAGCTAATCGGGAAAAAATGTCCAAATCCAAAGGTAATGTTGTAAGCCCGGATGAAATTATCAAAGAATACGGAGCCGACACCCTAAGAATGTATGAGATGTTTATGGGGCCCTTGGAAGCCATGAAACCTTGGGATACAGCTGGCATTAGCGGAGTGCATAGATTTTTAAATCGCGTTTGGAATTTAATTTCAGAACAAATTAAATCAAATGACTGGAAAAAGATTAAAAATACTCCAGAAATCAATAAAGCCCTGCATCAAGCTATAAAACGCTCTACTAAAGACATAGAATCTCTTTCTTTTAATACCGCTATCAGCGGGATGATGGAATGTTTAAATGTTTTTACTGAAAAAAATAACGTAAGAAAAGAACAATTAGAAGATTTTCTTAAAATCTTAGCTCCTTTTGCTCCACATATTACTGAAGAATTATGGCAAATGTTAGGACATAAAAAATCCATTCATTTAGAAAAATGGCCAAAATATAATGAAAAGTTCTTAATAGAAAAAGATTTTGAATTAATTATTCAAATTAATGGTAAAATGCGTGATAAAATAAAAATGCCCATAGATATTACTCAAGAAAACGCAGAAAAATTAGTAATGAAACAAGAAAAAATTAAGCAAATATTAAATGGCCAAACTCCCAAAAAAGTTATTTTCGTAAAAAATAGATTAATGAATATCGTGATTTAAAAGAAAAGACGGTCGCCCAAAGCGATCGTCTTTTTTAATTTAATTTTTCTACTACCATTGCTCCACAAATATCTTATGCTCAAGTTCTTCTCTATTCATTCCTTCTCTGTATACCTCTCTAAATCTTGCGGCATAACCATCCTTTACCCATGAATCCCAGGCCGCTTCTTCTCCAACATCTCGTCTTGCTTTAGTAGACATTATAAGCTTGAGAGTAAATATCAATCGTATTTGTTCTGTAGCATCATCCTTAAGACCAATATGTTTAACAAGTTCTCTGAGAAAACACCATCCGACAAGCTTACAAGGGCAATCTTTAGTAATATCCTGAAATGTTTTACCATTCATTTTTCCCTTTCCTTTTTTATCCAGATTTCTTATTCAAAACAAAAAAACATTTTATAGTACATTCTCTCTCACGTGGACATCCGTCACAACATTGAATTGGGCAAGCTTTTCTATAAGTAAAATTACAATTTTTTCGCTCAGGGCAAAGACCCTTCTTTAAATCTAAATATTCCTGTATTTCTTTCTGAATTTCATCAATCTGTTCTTGCACGTGTCCCCTGGCTGCTTTTGCTACAATTTCTGGTATACCTTCTTTAATAGGTGCTTCCAACATTTTTCTCAGGTAAGCTATTGCCTCTTGTGAAGATTTCAACCCTTGTTCGTTTTTAATCATTTAAATCCTCCTTATTCAATTATTTAAATTCTAACATTAGATTAACAACGTTTTTATTCAATGTCAATTCCTTCTATTTCTGGATAATCAGGGTCAGCGAAATCAACTAAATTTTTATCGGTTTCAATAATTTGATAAAGATGTTGCGGAATCTCAGCTAAAAATCTGGATGGTGGATTAACGGTTAAACTTCCAAACAATCTCCGCTTAAACGCTAAAACTAAATAAACTTCTTGCTTGGCGCGAGTCATACCCACATAAGCCAATCTTCTCTCTTCTTCTATTTCTTCTTCAGAAAATTGTGATTGGGAATGAGGTAAAATTCCCTCTTCGCACCCAACGATAAAAACAATTTTAAATTCTAGCCCCTTAGCACTATGTAAGGTCATTAATTGCACAGAATTTTTATTACGTTTACGGCTATCGCCTTCTTGAAATAACGCCACTTGTTCTAAAAATTTTTCTAATCCCTGTTCTTTCATTTCATCAAAATCTTCAGCCAAACGTAAAAATTCCAAAACATTTTGCCAACGCTCTTTTCCCTGCTTACCTGTAGCTTCCAAATATTCTTTATATTTTATTTTCTCAGTAATTAAACGCAAAATAGAAGAAACCGTTTGAGCTCTAACCAATTTTCGCATTTCTTCTATAATACTGACAAAATTATTAGCTTCGGGTAAATTTTTCAAATTAGCCCAAACAATTTTAGGATCACTAGAAGTAAAAACCTTGTCCATCTTCTTTTCGCCAATGCCCCTAGCTGGCACGTTTAAAATCCTCTCCAAGCCTACTAAATCATCGGGGTTAGCTGATATTCTCAAATAAGCCAATAAATCCTTAATTTCTTTGCGTTCATAAAATTTGGTACCGGCAAAAATATCATAAGTAATACCGCCTTTTAAAAAGGCTTCTTCCAAAACTCGGGATTGAGCATTAACGCGATATAACACGGCAAAATCCTTTAATTCATAACGTTTAGTATCAAACATTTTGCCAATCATATCCACGACAAAATCAGCTTCCGCCATTTCGTCTTTTGTTTGTACTAGAAACACCGGTGAACCTTCAGAATTATTAGTAATTAAAACTTTTTCCTTACGCCACCGATTATTTTTAATAATTTCTTGAGCAGCAGTTAAAATATTCTTCGTTAAGCGATAGCTTTCTTTTAAAATTACAATTTTGGCATCCGGCCAATCTTTATCAAAATTCAAAAAATTCCTAAAATCTGCCTGACGCCAGGAATAGATTGATTGATCATCATCTCCCACCACACATAAATTGCGATACTTATTCGCCAACATTTTAATTAAAGTGTATTGACTAGTATTAGTATCTTGATACTCATCAACCATAATATATTTCCAACGGTCCTGATATTTTTCCAAAATATCCGGATGACCCATAAAAATATCCACCGGAATCTTAAGTAAATCATCAAAATCAAAACCATTACTTTTAATTAGTTTTTCTTCATATAAATGATAAACCTTGGCTACATTTTGCTGAAAAAAATTCATCGCCTGTTTTTCATATTCAATATTATTAATTAATTCGCTTTTAGCTCGGGAAATTTCCTCCCGTACTGCCCCATAATTAAATTGTTCTTTAGGCAAACTTAATTCTTCCAAGCATTTTTTTATCAAACTACGTGAATCATCCTCATCAAAAATCACAAAATTTCTATTTCTTTTGGAATTTTCCCAAAGTTCCCGTAAAATTTTCACGCCCAAACGATGAAAAGTGCCAACAAAGGGTTTATCATATTCCAAGGTTTTCTTTTCTAAAATATTGGCCACTCTGTTTTTCATCTCTTCTGCTGCCTTATTAGTAAAAGTTAGGGCAATAATATTATCCGCAGAAATCCCCGTAGCCATTAAATAAGCTAAACGATGGGTAATGGTTTTAGTTTTTCCTGATCCAGCACCAGCAATAATCAAAACTGGCCCCTCGGTTTGAACCGCGGCCTGTTTTTGGTGTTCATTAAGCTCTTTTAAGATAAGAACTTTATCCATAGTTTACCTATTTTATCATATTTCGCACAGAAAGGACAAAAGATGGCACCAATTGTTTGGGCTTGAGCCCGTTAGAAATCACGCCCGCGTTTACGCGCCCAAAGGACCCATTGGGCGGACTATTTCTAACGGGCTTGACACCAGCCACCCATGAGGTAAAATAGATATAATCTTTATTTTGATCGATTTATCAAGAAAAATCGCGAAGAATTGAGAGAAAAACTTAAATTTTAGCCTATTAGTACTCTTTTTGGACATTATTATTGGTTGCTCAGACATGGACTCGAACGGTTAAGACAGAAAAACCCTTATTTTAAGCGGCTCTTCAATGGAGAGCCTCTTTGTGTTTTTAGAGGTCAAAGGGTATTTTTTACCACTATTTTTACTATTTCCGTTGCCCTTATCTTTGTAATACTTAATCTCGTTCTAGAAAAACCCCTATCTAGTCTAGCTAACTACAATAACGGAGTAATTGGTGGTTTAGAAACACACAAGGGCATTGAATTTACTTTTGGAAAATCTATTATTCCTCCGCAAATCCAAAATGAGAATATGGGCTTACAATCAGACGTTGCTCAAGAGAATGCTAAAATTTCAACTACAGAAAGTGAAAACTCCGGACAACCGGAGGATTTATTAGGATTCTATATATCCAACCAAGACTCTCTCAATAACCAAAACTCTCCACTTACCAGCATTCGCCAAGAAAGAAGTGGAGTTTTAATTTATAAAGTTCAAAGAGGAGATACACTTTCTACTATTGCCGCTGACTTCGGTATTAATTCCAGTTCTATTACTTGGGCTAATAGTATAAAAACTAGTCATTTAAATCCTGGCCAAGAAATCGTTATTTTACCCGTTTCTGGAGTAAAACACGAGATCAAAGTTGGTGATACTTTAGAAACTATTGCCGAATATTATTCTGCTGATCCGCAAAAAATAACTGAATTTAATAATTTAAAAAATGGAACATTAAAACCGGGTGAAACTTTAATTGTCCCTGATGGTAAAATGCCGCAAGCTCAACGCGCCTTAGCTCAAACTAAAGCCATTGCTTCAACCCTTCCTTCTTATCCTAACTATTACTCTATTCCCACTACTGGAATTAACTGGGGCATTCTTCACACTAACAATGCCGTTGATATCGCCAATCGTTGTGGTACTACGGTTATTGCCTCAGCTGAAGGATTAGTTACTAACGTAAGTTTTGGATGGAACTCTGGTTTTGGTAATTACATAGAGATTCAACATCCTAATGGTACAGAAACTTTATACGCTCACTTAAACCAAATTGATATTAAAGAAGGTGAATATGTTTCCGGAAAAGATTCTATTGGTTTAATGGGAGACTCCGGATATTCTACCGGTTGTCATCTACACTTTGAAGTGCACGGAGCAAAAAATCCTTTTGCCAAATAATAATAACTTTAAACATTAAAAACCCCGCTTTACCAGCGGGGTTTTTATTAAAATTTTATTTAATTAAACTGAGGAATGCATTTTTCTGAATTCATACCCCAATCTTAATCCTGGTTGAGGAAGCTTATTCTTAACTAATTCCATGCTTTTCTCTATTGCCCTCATTTGTGCTTCCCTTAATCGCTTGGGCAATTTAACATAGCTAAAGCCGCAATCCACACAACGATAGCCCTTCCCAGAACTTTTCACAATATTTCCTTTGCAACCAATGCAAACACCAAAAACTTTCTTTGTCTTCATCCATACCTCCTATTTTTTAATATACCGAAAAAAATAATATCATATAACTAAATAAATTAAAAGTCCCCGCCAACGAGGCAGGGACTTTACTCCATGTTACTACTCTATTAAAACGTCGGGATAAATCTCAATTTTATTCAAATTAACTTGCTGAATATTAGGAAAAGAAGTCATCCAGGTGTATTCAAATTGCTGAGTGGAGTTTCCTAATAAATTATTTAATTCTGTTTCTGCGGCATTCAATAATTCCCCTGTCTTGGAATAAACTAAAATAGTCAAATCTATTGAAGGAAAATTATTAGACATTTTATTATTAATTTTACCCGTCACCTTCATATATCCAGGATTTTTTGCATCTTCTAAAAATTGCGCTTGTATATCATAAACGCTAAATAAATCTTTTGAAGTTTTACTGGAAGCAAACCATTCAAAACTATTCTCATCAAAAATTAATTCCATTCTGAAAAAATCTGTCTTTTTCATCTCTAATTTAGGAATGACTAAAAATTTAGTACTAGATGGATAAATGAATGACTTATCTTTAACAGTATTTTTGATTTGACCAAAAGAATCTAAAAAATTAATTTGATAATTAAACTTTACCCCATAACCAGTATTAGAATTTCTAACTTTAGCTGAGATAGCAATAAAATCACTACCTACATCTAACGCTATGGGTTGAGTTATAATTTCCAAATTTTTAGCATTCTTCACGGCACAAACCACACAAGAACCCCCACAATCAATTCCCGTTTCATCTCCGTTTTGTTTTCCGTCAAAACAATTCGCTTTGGGACGATTAATCACCAAAAAAATTAAAATAATTAAAACTATGATACCGATCGGTATGCCAGCAATCATTATCTTTTTTCGGCCTCTTTGCCCTTCTCTTAAAATATTATTTTGTTCTAAATTGTTATCCATATTCATATTGTATCAAAAAATAACTATTATTGACAAGGCAATACACTCGGATATACTTACTAATGGTTATTAAACAATTTCATGATAGGAGGAAAAAATGAGCTTCTGCGGAGAAGACAGACGACGTCAAATAAAATCTGTTTTTTTCTGCTTAGGTATGGCTATGGCGGCATGCAATGCTTCACAATATGTTATTTGGCAACTTGAAATGAAGCGGAGACCGACAGAAGAAGGGATTAAGTCATTAAAAAGGATCTTCGGAAAAAATGGAACTATTATCCCTATTTATCAAAGATCACCTATTCCAGGTGATTGGAAAAAGCTCATCAATGCGTCAAGCATGACTAGGCAAAAAGCAAAAGAATGGACTATATATTTTAACCGTTTAGCCAGTTATTATCTTCAAAAATCAGAAGAATTCTAAGGGGGGGATAAAATGACACCTTGCACATTTTTACAAAGAGAAGAAAGAACTATTTTATTGGGATTAGCAGATCGTTCTTTTTATTTAATGCGTTTCATTTGGGCATTAGAATTAAAGGAAAAGCCCAACGAAGAATGGATAAAAGTATTAAAAGAAGTTTTCACTAATAAAAGATTTGCACCACCAGAAAAACCGCCAGAAAATTGGAAAATATTCTTAAAAAACAAAACGGCTCCTAAAAATATTAAGGAATGGAAAGAATACGCAGATAGGTTAATCAAATACTATCTATATGAATCATTAAAAAGAAAATAAAAATTACATCAAAAAGACTCGTTTATATAAACGAGTCTTTTAATTTACATAATAATTCCTCCACCCAAGAGTTTATCTTTTGAGTAGAAAACAGCTGATTGACCAGAAGCGATAGCTCGTTGTGGAATTTTAAATATAACCTTGTATCTTGTATCTTGTAATTTGGTTATTATTACTTTTATTGGTTTAGCTGTACTGCGAATTTTTACTTGGCACTCAAAGGCCCGCCTCGCGTTATTTTTCCCCTGCAAGTCGAGGCGGGGCCAATTTACCCTTTCTACTATTATTTCTTTTCTCAACAAATCTTTTTCATTTTCAGAAACAATTAAAGCATTTTTTTTATAATCCTTAGCTACCACATAAAGAGGCTTAGAATTACTAACTTTAATCCCTTTTCTCTGCCCAATCGTATAATATGCCAATCCCTCATGTTCACCTATTTTTTCTCCGCCCATTGTGATTATTACTCCTTTTTTCATATTAATTCGTAAATTTAAAAATTCACGAACATTAGCATTTTGTATGAAACAAACTTCCTGACTGTCTTTTTTATCAAAAACGGGCAATTTCATTTTCTGAGCTATTTTTCTTATTTCTTCTTTTTTATAACCACCAATGGGGAATAAAACGCGAGCTAATTGTTTTTGATTTAATTGCCATAAAAAATAACTCTGATCTTTTTTATCATCTTTGGCTTTTAATAATTCAAAAGTGTCGCTAGATTTCTTGATTCGTACGTAATGACCAGTGGCTAAGTAATCAAATCCCATCTTTTTGGCTTTTTCTAGTAAAATTCCAAATTTAATAAACTTATTACATTCCACACAAGGATTAGGCGTCTGTCCGCACTGATATTCATTAATAAAATATTCAACTACTTTTTTCTTAAATTCTTTTTGAAAATCCCAGACATAAAATGGGATATCTAATTTCTTCGCCACTTTTCGCGCATCTTGTTCCGATTTCTTACTAAAATTATTCAAACGCATAAAAACCCCAGAAACAGCAAATCCCTGTTTTTTTAATAATGCCGTGGCCACAGAACTATCTACTCCTCCTGACATAGCCACTAAAACTCTTTTTTTACTTTCTAATTTCATTCTCTTTATCATAGCGAAAATGGCCCAAAAAGCAATAATTGACAAATAACATAATTTAGTATATACTAATATCAGTACTGAAAATCTAAATAAGGAGGTCTTAAATGGCCGAAAATATCGGAATTATTGCTTTTTCTTTTGCTCTGACACAAAACGAGGTGGATAAGAAACTTCCTAATCAATGCAACAAAACATTGGCAAGGATAACTCGAATCTTCGCTCGAAACATCATGGTAACACGCAACTTGCCTATCATCGTTCTTCAATGGGAGATCGGATTAGACCACGACATGTTTGCAAAAACCTGCGTTCTTCCCGATTTGGTTGTTGAAAAACATCGAGAATTTGGCAAATATCTGGACAGTGAAGAAGTCATTGCCCAGGCCATTCCGCTTTTCAAGCACGAAGGAGTTACAAAGGTAATTTCCGTAGCGCAATGGTTAGAAAATTTCAGATGCCGAGCGCTTCTGAAAAAAGCAGGATTTCAAGTTTTACCGGTAAAAATCGGCAAAATCGGATTCTGCAAAGAATCACTGCAATGGTGGACACGCGGTCCCATTCGACTCGTGATCTACACCATCAAACAAATTCTTTTCGGTCACCACGGCCGATAACAAAGAAAAACACCCCGCCAAGTCCTTAGGACCTCTGGCGGGATTTTTTTATCTAAAAATCATTTTCACTGGCACATCATACTCTTTACTTAATCCTTGAATTTGAATTTTTAAATCATTCGCGTATTTTCTATAATTTTTTTCATTTAAATAAATTTCTTTATACTTCTCTATTAGATTAGGGAAGTATTTTTTTAAAATATTCATTACTCCATCCCAATTGGCTCCTTTGGTATTAAAAGTATCCACAAAAACATATTCTACTATTCCAGATAATTGTTTAAAAATATTTTCCAAGTCAGTAAAATAAGGCAAAATCGGACCGATAAAAGCAAAAATATTAATCCCTGATTGTTTCAAAGCCTTTAATGCGGCAATTCTTTTTTGTGGAGAACTGGCGCCTGGCTCTAAAATCTTTTGAAATTTCTCATTAGTGGTAGTAATAGTAAAACCCACCTCAATTTGTTTCATCTTTTTTAAAATATCCAGGTCGCGTAAAACCAAGTCTGATTTAGTCAAAATACTCACATCTATATTATAATTAACTAAAATCTCCAATATTTTTCTAGTTAATTCATATTTTTTCTCTAAAGGATTATAAGCATCGGTAACGCTGGAAAACATAATAGAACTTCTTTCCGGAATCTTTTTTATTTCTTTTTCTGCTAACTCCACGGCATTAATCTTAGGGTGACAAAACTCACCCCATTCTGCCGACTCTTTCATAAATCTTTTCATAAATCGGGCATAACAATAAACACAGGCATGCAAACATCCAGCGTAAGGATTAACCACAAAATCCACCCCTGGCAAAGCACTGGGAGAAATAATGCTTTTCGCTTTAATTTCTTTACTAATCACGGTTAATTACAATTAAATACTTAAAATTATTTTCTCGAAAGCAGTAATATAATCAAGCTTCCCTGTTTTTACGGCTAAATCAATTTCTGCCAATTCATCATATAATTCCAACAATTGTTCTTTTTTAAAATTCTTCAATTTAGCTTTAATTTTCTGTAATTTATAAGGATGACAATCCAATTCTTTTTCTCTGCCTAAAACTAAATAAACGGCTGTGCGAATTTGATCAATGAGCAAATTAAAAAGCATCCCCTCCTCTATACCCGAATGAATGGCTTCCTCGAAGTTATAAAGAGCTTTTTTCTTATCTTTTTCAAAAAAACTATCAAAAATCTGAAAAATATTAGAATGCGCTTCTAAAACGGACATTTCCAAAACATCAGCCTTAGTAATTTTCTCACTAAGTTTATATGAATTCAATTTTTTCAACTCACTGGCTAAACGCCAAGTATCAGTGCTAAAAGCATCGAAAAGCAAAGATAGAGCTGAATCCTCAATATTAAAATCTTTAAATTCCTTTTTTAACCAAGTTTTAGCCTCAGTAAAATTTTTAAAAGATTTGTATTCTTGTTTTTGTTCGGCCTTCTTTACTACGAAGTCCAGTAATTTCTTCCCCTTTTCTTTAATATCTTTGATTTGTGATTCAGAAATAAGCAAAAAACTTTCTTGAGATTTCACAATATCTGATTTTTTCAAAAATTCCTCTATTTTTTCAATATTTAAATTATTAAAAAAATTATCTACTACTGCTAATTTTTTAGAAGCAAACATGGAAGAAGTTTCAAAAAATCTTTTTAAATCTTCAAATCCTATTTTTTCTTTCAAATCAAATTTTTTAAATCCCAAACCAGCCCCATGCTTTTGCTGGAAAATTTTAATATATTCTTTAGTTTTTTGGCTCACACGATAGCCATCATTTCCATAAATTAAAATTATCATAAATTATTTAGTTCCTTCATAAATAGCCTTAATCTCCGCGTCACTTAATCCTCTATTATATATACGAATATCATCAATGGCACCGATAAAAAAGCTGCCCGATGAAGCTGCTCCAATTTGAAAATTCGCAAAATCAACATCTAAATCACTACCTGCTTGAACAGAACTATAGATGCTTACACCGTTCAAATAAATATCAACGGTTGTTCCTGTTCTTTTGAATGATAAAAACTCCCACTTTCCTGTTTGAATACCAACTGAACCTTGATAATAATGTGTGCCGTCAAATTGAAAAATGTAATTATCTTGGTATATCCCAACAAAAAATTGGTTAGCAGTGCTACCTTGCGAAACAAATGATGGTTGTCCCGAAATGTTATTGATATTCAGCCAAATATTTATTGTAAAATTGCCAGCACCAATACTTAAATTTTTTCCTATTTCAACATAATCACTCCCATCAAAGTATAAACAATTACCTCGTTTACAATTAGAATCTGTTTGCCAGGTAGCTCCTGTAATGGTTCCG
>Ga0172381_10005786_pt1 | contig 12486 bp, 12 predicted proteins | sample Leawel6488metaG_FD_119754 | JGI IMG/M metagenome (GOLD analysis project Ga0172381, IMG submission 119754) | Leachate microbial communities from a municipal landfill in Southern Ontario, Canada - Leachate well 64-88 metaG | ecosystem: Engineered > Solid waste > Landfill > Unclassified | place...
CGATTATATCCAAACTAAAATCTTCCATAGCAGGATATAAAATTTCTTCGATATATCTTGGCATACGATGAATTTCATCGATAAACAAAACATCTCCAGGTTCTAGAGTAGATAAAATAGCTGCTAAATCTCCACTTTTTTCAATTGTTGGACCACTAGCAGTTTTTATATTACTTCCTAATTCATTAGCAATGATAAACGCTAAAGTGGTTTTACCTAAACCAGGAGGACCATATAATAATACATGATCTAAAGATTCATCTCTCATTTTTGAAGCTTCAATAAATACTTTTAGATTTTCTTTAACATCAGATTGACCAATATATTCATCCAAACTATCTGGTCTAATTGTCTTTTCAAAAGTATCTTCTTCTAATTCATAATTAGTAACTACTCTTTCTTCTTCCATTTTATTCACCTACTTTAAAAATAATTTTAATGCTTCCTTTATTTGTTCCTCTAAAGGATTATTAGTGTTAATTTTAGAAATAACCTTCATAATATCAGAATTTTTATAACCAAATCCCTTTAAAACTTCAATCAAATCATCAGTTTTTTCATCTTTAATTGGTTTATTATTATTAACTAATTTTCCTTTTAAATCTAAAATAATTTGACGAGCTATTTTATCACCAATCTTAGGAAATTTCTTTAAATATAAAATGTTTTCTCGATCAATAGCATCGATTATTCCTTCAACACTACCTGTCGCTAAAAAAGGTAATGCTACTTTAGGACCTAAACCTTTAACGCTAATTAGTTTTAAAAACAAAAGTTTTTGTTCTATATTCTTAAATCCATATAAAGTATTTTCTTCTTCACGAATATGTTGATATAAATATACTTTGTATTCATGATCTGTTTCAAAAGAATATGGATTAGGAGTATGAATCAAATACCCAATTTGATTGTTTTCTAAAATAATATAAGTACCATTTATTTCTACTACTTTTCCTTGTATATATGCATACATATTATCACCTATTATTATTATATCATGAAAAGATATTATTTAAAAAAGTTTTATCTTTTTGATAAAACTTTTAATCTTTATATTCAAATAAATGATTTAAAATACGAACTGTATCTCCTTCTTTAACACCAAGTTTTTTTAGTTCTTCATCAATTCCTAAATATTTTAATTTATTCATAAAATGAAATGTTCCATCTGTTGTATTAAATTTAGTCATTTTTAAAAGCTTTTCAACTGTGTCTCCTCGAACAATAAATTCTCCACTTTCTTTAGTTATTGTAAATGGTTTTTCTTGTTTAAATTTATATAAAACAAAATCTTCAAATGCTTCTTCTTTAAATAATGGTTGATCTGGAGTAGCATCTAACATATCTGCTAATACTAAAAGAACTTGATCTAATCCTTGATTTTTAATAGCACTTATTTCATAAATTGGTAGTTTAACTTTTTTCTTGAATTCTTTTAAGTTATCTTTAGATGATTCCATATCCATTTTATTAGCAATTATAATCATTGGTTTTTTTAACAATTGAGGATTAAAATCTTCTAATTCTTTATTAATGATTACATAATCTTCATATGGATTTCTTCCTTCAAAAGCACTCATATCGATAACATGAGCTATAACTTTTGTTCTTTCAATATGTTTTAAAAACTCATCTCCTAAACCTTCTCCTTGAGAAGCTCCTGCTATTAATCCAGGTAGATCAGCAATTGTATAAGAACGATTATCATTAGTCTGAACAACTCCTAAATTAGGCTGTAATGTAGTAAAATGATAAGCTCCTATTTTGGGCTTTGATGCAGAAACAACTGATAAGATAGTTGATTTACCTACACTAGGCATTCCTACTAATCCAACATCTGCTAAAAGTTTTAGTTCTACTTTTAATGTTCTTTCTTCTCCAGGTTCACCATTTTCAGAAATGTCTGGAGCAGGATGAAGATGACTAGCAAAGGCTTTATTACCTCGACCTCCTCTTCCTCCTTTAGCTACTACATATTCTTGTCCTTTTTTATTTAAATCTGCTAACAAATAATCTGAATCAATATCCTTAATAATTGTTCCAGGAGGAACTTTTATAACAACATCTTCAGCTTGTCTACCAGTTTTATTTTTTCCTGAACCATTTTGTCCTTTATTTCCTTTAATAATTTTATTATATCTTAAATCAAGTAAAGTTCTTAAACCTTCATCAACTTTAAAAATAATATCGCTACCTTTACCACCATTTCCACCGTCTGGTCCACCTAATGGAACATATTTTTCACGACGAAAAGCAGTACAGCCATCTCCACCTTTTCCACCAATAACTTTTATTATGACTTCATCGACAAACATTTATATCACTTCCTTTTATTATTTTATCAAAAAATAAGACTTTCGTCTTATTTTGTTTCATAGATACTAACTTGTTTGCGATTTTTACCAATCACTTCAAATTTAACATATCCTGGAATTTTTGCGAACAAAGTATCATCTTTTCCTTTTCCAACGTTAACTCCTGGGAAAATTTTAGTTCCTCTTTGACGATATAAAATCGATCCTCCAGTTACTAATTCTCCATCTGCTGCTTTCGCTCCTAATCTTTTTGATTCAGAATCACGGCCGTTAGATGTTGAACCTTGACCTTTTTTATGAGCAAAAAACTGAATATTTAATTTTAACACAATTACACCTCCTATATTATTTGAACATTTTGAGGATAAGTTTCAGCAAGATCCTTTAACATAATTATTAAATTATTTAATAATTTATATGTATCTTCATTATCTTTAATGACGATAATTATTAATTTATCTTTTTCTTCAAGATATTCAATCGACTTATTTAAAGATAAAATATTATTAATAGTCGTAATTGTCGCTGTACTTACTGCAGCACAAACAATATCTTTTCCATACTTATCATATAAAGCATGTCCACTAATTATTATTTTATTAATTTTATCTTCTTTATTTATTATTTCTACTTTTATCATGAAAACTCCTAAGCTATCTTAGTAATTTTTACTTTTGTATAAGGTTGTCTATGACCTTGTTTTTTATGAGAACTTTTCTTTTGTAAATATTTAAAAATAGTAATCTTTTTTTGTTTACCATGTTTTATAATTTCGCCTTCAACTAATACGTTAGTTAAATATGGATTCCCAGCAACACCATTAACCATTAAAACTTTGTCAAAAACAACTTTGTTTCCTGATTCTACTTCTAATTTTTCAATATAGATTTCAGAACCAACTTCAACATAATATTGTTTTCCACCAGTTTCGATAATTGCTTTCATAAATTGCCTCCTTTTTTCACTAAGACTCGCCTAAAAGGTACATCTAATGTTTTAAAACCTTGTTCGTGCGGTTGTAGACCGAGGTCTAGCAGATAAATTGTATCACGAAAGCCTTTTCTAGTCAAACAAAAAGTTATTTTTTCTTACTCTTTATAAAAAAAACACTAAATTTATTTATCTAGTGTTTTTTTCATTATTTGATTTATCTTTTTTATTGCAAATTTAGGATTTATTTTATATAAAATATTCATAATTTTAGCATCACTACCAATATATAATTTATATTTATTTTTTTCCATTGCTTTAATAATTAAAGAAGCTGCTTTTTCTGGAGATGTTAATTTCATTTTAGATGATTCTTTTGCTTTAATATCTAAATCTTTAGCAATATCAGTGTTAATCGCCCCTGGAAAAACAACAGTAACAGAAACATTAGTATTTAACAATTCTGAATACAAGCCCTCTGTTAAAAGTTTTAAAGCTGCTTTTGATGCTCCATAAACACTTTGGCCAGGAAAAGGAAAAAAACCTCCCATACTAGATATATTCACTATCGAAGCCTCTGGTCTTTTTTTTAAATCAGATATAAATAATTTAGTTAAAAATAAAGGTGCATAAAAATTTATATCAATTACTTTTTTTATTATCTTATTATCTAATTGTTCTAAATCTTGAAAAGGTTGAATAATTCCAGCATTATTAATAATTCCGTCAACAATTATATTTTTATTTTTAATATAATTATAAAATTTTTCTATTTCAGCTTCTTGTTCCAAATCAATTTTATAAATTAATAGTTTATTAGAATCATTAATTTTTTTGTTTAAATCATTTAGTTTTTCATAATTAATGTCTAAGGCTATTACAAATACATCTTTATTTACTAATTGTAAAGTTAATTCTTTCCCTATTCCAGATCCGGCACCTGTAACAATTATTTTTTTATTGTTGAGTTTCATTTTTTAATCCTCCATATTTTCCAAAAAAGAAACCACTTAATATAATTAAAAGACTAGTACATAAGAAAATTAAAGAGACATTAAAACTATAATTAATTACTTTTTCAACTAAAGAATAACTTATTATTTCCCCAATATTTATCTTTGATATTTCAGCAATAACTAAGGCATGTTTTAATAAGTTAAAAAATAATAATACAAACAAACTACTAGCTAAAAGAGTGGAACCAAACCACATAATAGTTTTTGATAATTTTTTAAATAAAAGCATCAAACCAAAAACTGCTCCTAAAATAACTACTGATACTATATAAAAATAATTTTTCAACAGACGAATTAATGCAACTACTTTATCAATATCTTCAGTATTAATTTCATCACTTATATAATCAGTTTGAAAAGAATTCTTAGCGAATAAATCATCTACTTGTTCATCAATCTCTTTATCACTATATGAGTTAATTTCCATATCTTTCAATTCAATTTTTAAATTAGTTTTAAATATTTCTTTTTGATTAGAAATATTTAATTTTAATATTAAAACATCTTCACCTTTAACAATATAATCTCGATATTGATTAAATATACTAATAAAAGAATCTTTTAAAAACTCCTCATCAAAAGTTTTTAAGATAGATTTTTTCATAACTATTGCATATTTGCTTTCATCATCTATTTCTTTATCTAATTTAATTAAAAAATCTTCCTCAAATTTAGAATATAATTCCAAACTTATTTTTTTATCATTAAAAACTTCTTCAACAAAATTAGACTTAAATAAACTATAATCTAAACTAATAATAGTTATCATTCCTAAACTATAACTAAATAAAAATAATATTAATAAACTAAATAAAAAACCTTTCAATATTTTCATCTTTTCACCTCTATATTAATTATATCATAACTTATTATTTTCATAAAAACTAAAATATTTGTTTTCACCGATGATAATATGATCAATAATAGGTATTGCATTTAATTTTCCAATTTCAACTAACTTTTTAGTTAATTCAATATCTTCTATGGATGGTTCTACATATCCAGTTGGATGATTATGAAGACAGATTATTGATGATGCTGAAGTTAAATAAGCTTCTTTAAATATCTCTCGTGGATGAACAATACTCATGTTAATAGTACCAATAAATAATTCTTTATAACTAATAATATTCTTTTTTTGATCTAAATAAAGAGCATAAAAATGCTCTTGTTTTGAATCGTTGACAATACTTTTAAAATATTGATAAATACTATCTGGATTATTAGCTTTTACTTGTTGAATAGGGATTTGATAATAAGCTCTTCTTCCAAATTCTAAAGCTGCTAATAAAAGCAAAGCCTTCGCTTGTTTAATTCCCTTTATTTTCATTAATGAATTATAATTTAAAGTTTTTAAATCACTATTAATATTACACAATATTTTTATAGATAAGTCTTTTGCTGAATTATCTTTGCTTCCTGATCTTAACAATATTGCTAATAAATCTTCGTTAGAAATATTTGTTATTCCATACTTTAAAGCTCTTTCTCGAGGCTTTTCTTCGCTTGGCATTTCTTTTATCATCATATTATCACCTAATTAATTATTAGAGATTTAAAATAAAAACTCCTTAAAAAAAGTAGATTTTAACTACTTTTTTTTATTGTTTCTTTTAAGACATCTTGAATTAAAATATCTGTTGAGTCTGTTTCTGTTCTACCTTTTAATTCTACTAGGTTATCTTTTATTTTATTACCAATTGTTATTCTTAATGGTATCCCTATTAAATCTAAATCATTAAATTTAATGCCTGGTCTTTCATCACGATCATCAAGTAATACTTCGATGTTATTAGATTTTAATTCTTCATATAATTGATTAGCAATTTTAATTTGTTCAGGATCTTGAGAATTAATTATAACAATTCCCACTTGATAAGGAGCGATAGTTAATGGCCAAATCATTCCTTTTTCATCATTATTTTGTTCAACAACTGCAGCCATAATACGACCTATTCCAATTCCATAGCTACCCATAATAACTGGATTTAATTGATTGTTTTGATCAGAATAATATAAATCTAAAGCCTCTGAATATTTAGTTCCTAGTTTAAAAATGTTACCTACTTCAATTCCTTTTTTGAAATAAATTTTGCCTCCACAGATAGGACATTTTTCTTTTTCTTTTACTAATCTCAAATCACCAGTTAATTTTACTGTAAAATCTTGTAAATTTACATTCTTATAATGGTAATCTGTTTTATTAGCGCCTACAATAAAGTTTTTTAAATTTAAAACCTTTTCGTCCATAATAACTGGTATGTCTAAATTTATTGGACCAGCAAAACCAACTTCGGCATTAGTTACTTTTTTAACTGTCTCTTCGTCAGCTATTTCAACTGTCTCAGCTTTTAATAATTTTCTAACTTTTGTTTCATTAATTTCATCTGTACCACTTATTAAAATGGCATAAGGTTGATTATCTATTTTATAAATAATTGTCTTAACAAATCTATCTTCTGGTAAATTTAAAAATGCTGCTATTTCAGATATAGTTTTAGCATTTGGAGTGTGAATCAATTCTTTTTCTAATTCTTGTTCTGAATTGGTAATTATTTCGTTCTTGCATTCACTAACTTCAATATTAGAAGCGTAGTCACATTGATCACAAAGGACAACGATGTCTTCCCCAATATCAGTTAAGGCTTGAAATTCTTCAGATAACATTCCACCCATAGCACCTGTATCCGCTATAACTATTTTATATTTAATATTCATTTTATCAAAGATATTTTGATATGCTTTTTTCATCTTTTGATAAGAAATATCTAATCCTTCTAAATCTTTATCAAAAGAATAAGCATCTTTCATAATAAATTCACGAACTCTAATCAAACCATACCTTGGTCTGGCTTCATCTCTGAATTTAGTTTGAAACTGATATAAATTAAAAGGTAAATCTTTGTATGATCTTATTTTTTGAGCAGCAGCGATAGTAAAAAACTCTTCATGAGTTGGTCCTAAAACATACTCTCTTTCATAACGATCATGAAGACGAAAAATACTATTTGAAAACGATTGATTTCTACCAGATTTATCTAAAACATCAACTGGTAACAAATGACTCATCAATAATTCAGATGCTCCTGTATCATTCATTTCTTGACGAATAATATTTTCTATCTTTCTAGCCACCTTTAATCCTAATGGCATAAAAGTATAAATTCCAGATGAAATCTTTTTAATCATTCCACTTCTAACTAATAAATTACTACTAATAGAATCCTCATCTTTAACATTTTCTCTAATTGTATAAAAAAAGTTATTTTTTAATTTCATACTTCACCTATTTCGTATTGTTTTCTTTTATTATAGCATAATTTTGATTTAAATATATACTTATTATTTCTTTAAATCAAAAGTCAAATCAAAATAATTACTTTCCAATTTAGTTAATATTTCTTCGTCTTGTTTTAATTTTTTACGATCTATATCAACTATATTGACAGGCGCTTTTTTTAAATAATTTTGATTACTTAATAATTTTTTTCTTTTTTCAATTGATTTTTTTATGTTTTCAATTGATTTATTCAAATTATTGATTTCTTCGGTTTTATCAACATGATAAAAAATATCAAAGTTTCCGATTAATGTTGAAATATTAACTTTTTCTATAGAGGTTCCTTCACTTGGTAAATTTTTATTATCTAAAACTATCAAATGTCTTACAATTGTTTGAAAATCAGTTTGATATTTTGCATCTACATTTTGCATATCATAAATATAAGAAGCGTTTCGAGGTATTTTGTTTTCTAATATTGCTGTTCTTACTTTTTTGATTGAAGTCATTATTTTTTCCATATTTTCTTCGGCTGTTTTATTAATAACATCTTTTTGATATTCTGGATATGGTTCAAGCATTATTGAAGAATATTTTTTATTTGGTAATGCTTGATATATTTCTTCTGTTACAAAAGGGATGAAGGGATGAAGCATCTTTAATATATCTTTTAATACAGTTATTAATACCTTTTTATCACTCGTATTAGATTTTGATATTTCAATATACCAATCACAAAAATCATTCCAAATAAATTCGTTTAACTCACTACCTACTAAACCAAATTCATATTTTTCCATATTTTTTTGAACTGATATTATAGTTTTATTTAATTTTGATATAATCCACTCGTCTGCCAACTTTATTTTGTCATTTGTTTCATTTTCATTTTGAATGTTCATCAAAGTAAAACGTGATGCATTCCATAATTTATTAATGAAGTTCCATGATGATTTTACTTTTTCTTCATCATATCTTAAATCTTGACCCAATGCTGAATTGGTAGTAATAAACAAACGTAAAGCATCAGTCCCATATTTTTCTATTACATCTATAGGATCAACACCATTACCTAATGACTTACTCATTTTTCTACCATCTTTATCTCGAATCAAACCATGAATTAAACAATCTTTAAATGGTCTTTTATTTAAAAAATGTAAACCTTGAAAAGTCATTCTATTTACCCAAAAAGGAATAATATCATATGCTGTTACTAAAACATTATTTGGATAATAACGATTAATTAAATCATTGTTTTCTGGCCATCCTAAAGTACTAAACGGCCATAGCGCACTACTAAACCAAGTGTCTAATACATCTTCATCTTGTTGCCATCCTTCACCTTTAGGTTCTTCTAATCCAACATATACTTCTTCACCTTTATACCATGCTGGAATACGATGACCCCACCATAATTGACGAGAAATACACCAATCATGAGTAATTGTCATCCAATGATTCATAATTTTTTCAAATCTTTTTGGAACAAAATTAACTTTTGTATCATTATCTTTTTGATTATCTAAAACTTTATCTGCTAATGGTCTCATTTTAACAAACCATTGCTTAGATAAATATGGTTCAACCATAGCGTTAGTTCTTTCACTATGACCTACTGAATGATTTCTTTTTTCTACTTTAACCACTAAATCTTGATTAGTTAAATCTTCCATTAATTTTTTACGACAATCAAAACGATCTAAACCATTATAAATTAAAGCATTCTCATTCATAGTTCCATCTGGATTAATAACTTTAATTCTTTCTAAATTATGACGATTACCTACCTCAAAATCATTTGGATCATGAGCAGGAGTTATTTTTACTACCCCTGTACCAAATTCCATATCAGCATGTTCATCTTCAATAATTGGAATTAATTTATTTACTATCGGTAAAACAACCTTCTTACCAATTAAATGTTGATATCTCTTATCTTGAGGATTAACTGCTACTGCAGTATCACCAAATAAAGTTTCTGGTCTCGTTGTTGCTATTTCCAAATAAGTGCTTTTGTCTTCTAAATAATATTTTAAATGATAAAAAGCTCCTTCTACATCTTTATAAATAACTTCTTCATTAGATAAAGCTGTCATAGCTTCAGGATCCCAATTAATTATTCTTTCTCCTCGATAAATTAAACCTTGATTATATAAATCAATAAAAACTTTATTTACTGCTGAACTTAATCCTTGATCTAAAGTAAATCTTTCTTTTGAATAATCTAAACTAAGTCCCATCTTTTTCCATTGTAAATGAATATTCTCTGTATATTCTTTTTTCCATTCCCAAGCTATTTTTAACCAGTCTTCTCTCTTCATCGCTCTCGGTTTTATTCCTTGTTCTTTTAATTTCTGATCAATTTTAGCTTGGGTTGCTATTCCAGCATGATCCATTCCTGGTAACCACAAAACATCATAACCTTTTAATTTTTTATAACGTATTAAAATGTCTTGTAAAGTTGTATTCCAAGCATGACCTAAATGTAGCTTCCCAGTAACATTAGGTGGTGGAATAACTATACAATATGGTTCTTTTGTTTCATCTCCCGATTTGAATAAATCTTTACTTAACCAAAAATCATATTTTTCAGCTTCTACTTGTTGATGATTATATTTTAAATCTAACATTTATTCACTTCCTTTACTTTTTGATAAAAATCTTTTTTAATAATTTTTGCATATTTTTCATCAGTTATCTTATAAATCTTTAATAATTTTTCAAAATATTTTTTTCTTGATAAATAATTAATTGAGAATTTAAAATTTAAATCATAGACAAATAATAAATTAATATATAGTAAATCTTTACCATTATAATTCTTAGTATACATTGCTAAAGATTTATTTTCGATAGCTGTTTTAACATAATTACTAAGTTCATTATTTGCTGGATCACGATAAATTTTTTTAGTTGCTAAAATATTAAAAATATCTAGTTTATCAGCATCTCTAATTATTTTAGAAAATAATATTTCATCTTTATTGCATTCTTCTCCAATAACAAATTTATTGTGATATTTTATAGCTTTACATAAAATATTATCATATTTAGTATCACTAATAAACTCTCTAATTAAACCTTTTTCAAATAATAATTCTGACCCAAAATCACCGTGATCTAAACTTTGTAAGTCATTAAAAGTATCATACTTGATTGCTTGTTCAAATCTTCCCAAATCATGAAGTAGTCCCATTAAATATGCCATCTCTTTTTGTTCTTTTGATAACTTTAATGATTTAGCTATCTTATACGCTAAAGCTGCTGTTCGATAAGAATGAATATATTTTCTTTTTATCTTTTCATTACTTCTGTTATATTTTTTAATAAATTTTTCAAAAGCACGATTAATTTTTAATTTCATAGTTGACTCCTATCTTATTAATTATATCATATAAACAAAAAAATCGCCCTTAAAATAAGGACGAAAAATCGCGGTACCACCTTAGTTCACAATTGTGCACTCAATATGATAACGGTCTTAACCGATCTTAACTACTATTAGTTCATTAAGACAACTCCCAAGCTACAAATAAATAATTATTCTTTAGTTTTCACCAACCACTAAATTCTCTATAAATAATTTTTTTATTCCTCTTGTTCTTAGTTTTTAATTTCAATTCCTCCAAAGATAACTGTGTAATCAATTATCAATGTCTTTTTAGCGTCTGAATTTGAATTGGTTTTGTTTTCAACTCCTCCAGCTATTGGAGTTCCTTGGACTTCAATGTTTACATCTTTAGGAACAAAGATAGTCGCTCCTCCAAAGATTGCTTTAATCGAAATATATCCAATTTCATCTTTAATATTAATATCTCGATAATCTACTTCACATCCACCAAAAATAGCACTTATTTGACTATTAGTGTATTCTTTACTTATTACTTTTTCTTCAATTCCTGAAAAGAAAGCATTAAATTTAGAATTATCAGTTAATATGATTTCCTTTTTTTTAGGTTTAAAAATAAATGATAAACCAACTTCAATAATAATAATTGGAAAAAAGATTAACCAAATAGAATTAGAATCAATTACATTTATAAAATTTAATAATAATAAAAATCCAAAAATAATTATTGAAACAAAAAAGTAATCAAGTCTTCTTTTAGTAGCTATACCACCTATACCTAATAACATTAAAAATACTGCGAATAACAAATCACGAATATTTTTAATAATGACAATATCAAAATTAGATAATAAGAACATAACTCCTAATAATATAATTAAAACACCAACTAATTTTTTCATGTTTCACCTCATTTAAATTATATCTTAATACTACTACATTTTTTCTGGAATATCAATTGCTAAAATGTTTAATAACTCTGTCATTGTTTCTAAAACTTTGTTTGATAAACTAAACCAAGATGTTTTTAATGATTCATCTTTTTCAATTAAAATTGGGCATTCTTGATAAAAACGATTGTAAATACTCGCTAATTCATATAAATAATTAGTTATCTCATTTAAAGATTTTTCTTTAAATGCTTGTTCTAATACTAAACCTTTTTTAATTAAAGTTAACGCTACTGATTTAGCAGTCTCTTGTTCAAGATTAGTAATAAGTTTAATTTGCAGATTTTGATCCAAGCCTTTTTTAATTAAAGATCTAATTCTAATTACTGAATACAATAAGTATGGAGCTGTTTTGCCTTCTAATTCACTAAACTTTTGAGGATCAAAAACATAATCAGTACTACGATTTGGTAATAAATCTGCATATTTTATCGTAGCGATTGCTAAAGAACGAGCTATGCTTTGACGATTATCTTTTATTTCTTGATTTAATCTTTTTTCAGTTTCAACTGTTACCAAATTTAATAAAGATTCTAAAGTCATAACATTCCCATCTCTAGTTTTAAATGGTTTACCTTCCTCGTTATTCATTGTTCCAAAACCTAAAAATTCTAATTTTGTTTGTGGAGCCATTTGAGATTTA
>Ga0172381_10005787_pt1 | contig 12485 bp, 7 predicted proteins | sample Leawel6488metaG_FD_119754 | JGI IMG/M metagenome (GOLD analysis project Ga0172381, IMG submission 119754) | Leachate microbial communities from a municipal landfill in Southern Ontario, Canada - Leachate well 64-88 metaG | ecosystem: Engineered > Solid waste > Landfill > Unclassified | place...
ATCTTGTACTTAATGTGTCTCTAACCACATTTTGTCCGAGAATTTTTTCTAATTCTCCAAGTAATGCGAGGTTTGAAAATAATCTAAATTTTCCTTCGGCAAATTCAACACGTGGTGCTTCCGGGATTTCAAGGTGAGTGTCAAATCCATTGGCCCATGAAAGTTTTCTTGTTTTTGCTTCTTCTATAAATGGTCTTAATCTATTAGCTAAAGCTGTTTTTTGAGCTCTATCTCTTTGTTTTCTTTCTAATCTTTGAGCAGGGCTTTCTTCGTCTAAGTCGTAGCTTGTTAGGCCGTCATCTCTTACTCTTTGCCAAAGTTCAATTGGTTCTATTATAAGGGGGGCGCTTAGTCTATATCTTGGGTTTATTATTTTCGATACAATGTCTCTGCCTAATATTTGGTTAAGGTGATTAATAAGTTCTTGTTCGGTTGATTGGCTTAATTCATTAGTTTGTTCAATTCTTTGTGGTGGTCGAGGCTGGGCTTCTGTATCTGCTGTTGCGCCTAAAAGGCTCAGTGCCATTATTGCTGTTCTGATTGTTGAACTGAAGGGAAGTCTTGTTAAGTTTTGTAAAAAAGCTTCTCGGCGTTGTGGCGAGGAGGGGCCCATTTGCGACGTAAGTTCCATTGGTGATGGAGTCGCGCTGAGCGAGGACTCTTGATTTGGTGGATCTAGTTCTGTATTTGATTCTGGTTCTGTGGCCATAATTCTTAATTACTTAGTTGGAGCTTATAACATGCCTAGTGCATTTTGGCAAGTGCAAGAATTTAGAGGGAGATGGTTTGTTTTGAGTGAGGAGCTTTTTGTAAATATTTTAGAATTATTTTAAGAAAATTTAATGTTTGTTTGATAGAGTGGCAAATATAAGCCATTATAGCTAGTTATAAAGATTCTGAGAGGTCTGATGATGTTGTAAAAAACTGGATAAGAAACAAAAATACTCTTGAATTTTTGGGACTTTGGGAAAAAATAAATAATCCAAAATTTAAACCCGTCGAATTCGACGGGTTTAAATCGCAGGCAGGATTACATTCGTTTGTAATGACTCCTAAACGTTGGATTGAGGGAGTAAATTCTATGGGTATTATCTCGAAATCTGGACGTTATGGGGGAGGTACCTTTGCCCATAAAGATATCGCTTTTGAGTTTGCTTCGTGGATTAGTCCGGAATTTAAGTTATTTCTTATAAAAGAATTCCAGCGTCTTAAAGAGGAGGAGAATGAAAGACTGTCTCTTGGATGGAATCTTAGGCGTAATTTGACCAAGATTAATTATAAAATTCATACCGACGCAATAAGGGCATACCTAATTCCTAAAAAGATCTGTGAAGTGGATACTGATTTGGTATATGCGAGCGAGGCTGATGTTTTGAACAAGGCTTTGTTTGGAATGACGGCAAAAGAGTGGAGAGAGGCAAATCCTGATAAAGATGGTAATATAAGGGATTATGCCTTTGTTTCTCAATTGGTATGTCTTGCCAATTTGGAATCTCACAATGCGGAATTTATAAGACAAGGATTTTCACAAACAGAAAGACTTTTGAAGTTGAATGAAATTGCGATTATTCAAATGATTTCGATTACAGGAAGTGGTTCTTTGAAGAAGATAGGAAATAATCACGCGTAGTAAAGTTGATCATTTGTCTCATCTCACCTTGAAAGGTATAATGAGTCCAGTTTCGGGCAAATATCAATAATGGTACTATCTTTGATTTATGAACTTTATCTCAACTCTATCTCCGCTTCTAATCAAAAAAGCTCATGAGCTTGGAATTAAGGCTGAGGATATTACTGAAAGTTATGTTACGGGGAGTGGAAAAGGCGGGCAGAAGATCAATAAGACTTCTAGCTGTGTGATGCTTAAGCATTTGCCGAGCGGAACTCTTGTTAAATGTCAGAAGCATAGAGAACAGAGTAAGAATCGGAGTTCGGCGTATAAATTGATGATTTTGAAGATTGAGGATCAGGTCAAAGGAAATCAATCAGATAGAGCGAAGGCTATCTTCAAGCTTCGTAAACAAAAGAAAAGGCGTTCTGTTAAGGCAAAAGAGAAGATGTTGCAGGATAAGGCTCATCGAAGTAAGGTGAAGAAGCTGCGTGGAGATAAAGGTGTAGACTCGATTAGCTAGCCGGAAAAGGCCTTGCGCAAAACTAGGGGATAGTTCTCTATTGACAAAATTGCGAATACTGCTAAAATACAACTCTTGTCTTTTTAAATTACAATTTAAACCAAAACAATATGGCTGAAGGAGTACCGTTAAGACCAAGAAGATCAGGTCTTGGAAATCTTATGAAGGGATCACTATTAGTTGCAGGATTAGCAGCTCTATCCGCATGTGGTGAAGATAGTAAAACTGAGGGTACTAAGGCGGCTATGGCGGGAGAATGTGCTGATGAGGCTGTTAATCTTCACATAGAGACAGTAAGAGGAGGGGCACGGATTAGTTGTCTTGATTCTTCTGGTGCTAGTGCCAGTCCAAAATGCGATTCTACTGGAGAAGGTGAGGGTGAAGGAGAAGAAGATTGTGCAAAAAAAGCGGGAGTTGTTTTAGATTTTCAAGTGTGTCCTACGGATGATTCTGGTGCAGGAGGTGATGAATGTACAGTAACAGCTGATGGTCCTGCTGTTATTAGTATTGCTGGAGAAAAAGATGAAAAAACTCTAAACGCAACAGCGACAGATGGTGAATACACTGTAGATCAAGTATGCCTTGGTGATCAGGGTGAAGTAGAGGGAATATTGAAACCAGGGGAGCGTTGTGGGAATGGAGAATCCAGTCCTGCAATTGACAGTGTCAAAGTCAGAGTTGTCAATTCCCTCAAGAACTTGGCGTTGAGATTTGGCCTGATAGATCCTGTTGATCAAGGAAAAGTATAAAAAAGTTTGAAAAAAAGAGGCCTCCAAGAAAATGGAGGTCTTTTTTTTGTTATTGAAGTTTTTGGAAGGAATTGTGTCGTGCGATAGATTAAGATGTAGAACAAGATGTTTTTGGTATGTCTGTTTGACTAAATTTATTTTTTTGGTACCCTGGCTCTCCATTGTAATTTTTATTATGTTGCAAGAAGGTTTTTGTGAAAAATATGGGAATCCTAATTCTGAGGGCAGACGGGTTATGATTACCGCTCCAAGAGAAGAGAGTAGATGTGATCTTGAGAGGCCACCTCTTATTCGTAGTCCTATTATGGGGAAGACTGGTATTTTACCTGGGATGGGGCATCCCGCTTCTGCTGTTGAACGTTTTGCTTCTGATTGGAGACATTGTCCGGAAGTTGGGACAAGGTTGAGGCAGATGGCTTTTCATGAACAGGCTGGAAAAGATGGTGATCTTCTTCAAACTAGAGTTGAGCGACGTGAAGATGGGGGATTATATGTCGTAATTTCTATTAACAATGCAGGTAATGAAGATGATCTTTTGGCCGAAGTTCTTTTGGAAATGCGTCGATTAAGATCAGCATATGGTGATATGCCGAGTTTGGTTATAATTGACAAAACTGGTCGTTACGGGCTTCTTCCAATGCTTCTTCCTGGACAGCTTTCTACTTATAGTTTGGCAGGAGATCTTACTGAAAAGAAATATTTGGAGTTTTGGATGTCTTTGGAGGCTGCTGATACGGTTTTTAAAACTTGTAATCTAGGTTCTTTATTAGGAAGAATTCGTTATTTTGCTCAAATGGGGATGCTTTCTGCGGCAACTCAACCTGCAATCCATTTTCATCCAATAGAAAGTATTGATAAAAATGCTAAAGAGATGATTCCGCCTGGAGATAGAAGCGTTGTGGATCGTTTAGATGATGGAGAATTTGGTCCAGAATATGTTTCAAAGGTTATTGATGAAATATTAGTGGATAAATTTTTGATTTTTGCCGAAAAAATTAAATCTGAATTTATAGAAAAATCACTTATTGGATGTGCTCCACATCTGACAGGGCCATTTTTTGGTTCAATGATGGATTCTTTAACAGTGATAGTTGATTTAGCGAAACAATTTGAAGCTGGAAAAATCTCGATTGAACAGTTGTGTAAAATTATAGTGGATGATGGTGTCAATGGTTCAGATCACCTTGGAACTGTATTTGTTAGTTTGGAAGCTTTTTATGCTGATGAAGCGGAGGGGTCTAATGATTTATTAACGATTAGTAGGGATTTTAAGGTTTTTTTGGAAGGTAGTGTTGAAAAAAAACAGTTAGGTTATAATAAAAAAAAGTTATTTTGGGAAACTCAGCCTGAAATTCAATTTCCGCGAACTAGGCTGATTTTTGCATCATCTTTTATGAGGTCTGTAAAAGGTGATTTAGAAAAGGTTGTTGGTGAAGCTTTTGAAACAATTCCTGCAACTGCTAGAGATAGAATAAAAGTTGTTATAAATGACAAATTTGGAAATGGATTTTTTCCTGGAGTGGTTGTGGAGGCTAGTTCTGAGGATATGGGTCTTTATGCGAAGACGATTTCTGCTAAATGTGATGAAGTTCTAAATAAAAAGTGGGGTAAGCTTTTTTCTATTCTTGAACAGGTCAGTAACGAGGGTGGAGATAGGGTAAAATTATTGCAAGACTTGGATGCTGAGCTTGGGTTGCAAGATACTTTAAAAGCAATTAAAAATGATGGAGTTTATTTTGAAGCAAAGCCTGGCTTTTCGCTTGGACGTATTGGAGAAACTCCTGATGAAGAAGAACCAATTAATGTTGTTGTTGATAATTATTTAAATTATTTGGTTGAGTGTTTTGGTTTTGCTCATAAGGGTGGTGCTGCTAAAAAAGGGAAATCGCGTAAGCCAAAGCCAGAAATCCATAATCCACGAGTATGTCCAAGGGCTATGGTTGTAGAAAAAACTGAAGATGGTAAATTTTCATTTCAGGTTTCTCCAGGGATTGTTTTTGAACCTGTTGCTCATAGAAAAGTGCTTGAATCGTTGATTGCAGATTTTGGTTCAATGAAAAATATTGATAGTCGTCTTGCTCTTTTGGATAATGGGTTTGTGGCAAAAAGTACTGGTGGCGATGGGTTTGTGAGTGATCTGTATATGCGTCGTAATAAGACAAAACCTTCTCCTTTAGAAGGGGATTATGTTTTTCATATTTTGAGAGAACTCTTCAGAAAACTTGATAATGACGGGGCTGTTCCTGCTTTTTTTATTCACTATTTAAAAAAGGAGCTTTCTTCTTTAAATAGATCAGAAGGAGTGACCTATTGGCAAGAATTTGGTTCTATATTTGATGAGTTGAGTCCTGATGAAATGCACAGTATTTTCCAAGAGGATGTTATGCCTGATTGGTTTAAAGATAAATTTTCTGACTTAAATGCTGATGAATCGGGAGTGATGGAGCAAGCTATTTTAAAAGCTAAGGTTCAGGTTGAGGGAAAATTTAGAAAAGCCGAGGGTTTTATTCCTCCGCATGCTGCTTTACGTAGTGTGATAGCTAAAAATCTAAGTGCGGTGCGGGTTTTGATAGGTCAAATTTCTCCAGATGCAACAAATGGTTCAGAATTTGAGGCTAGGTATTTTTTCCAATTGGCTGTTGATTCGGCGCTTCATACAATTACAGTCGCTGAATATCAAGATGCTAAAGGTTCTGCTAATGTGATGGATGTTGTGCATGGAGGGGTAATGAGGAAGAAAGGTCCTACGTCTCATGACTTTGCCAAAAATGAAGAAGTTTTTGTAGAGCAATTTAAATTTTCAGTTTTTGCTAAATACATTGTTGATAAATCTTTTTCTTCTGTTTTTGAAGCAAGAGGGATGGATCAAGAGGATAATATTCGGGCGAAAGCTTTTCTTATTGAGGAGGTTAGTCATATTTTGGAACAAATGGTGAATCAAGAGCCTAATATGATTGGTAAAATAGTTGATGAAGGGGATGATCAATATTTTAGAAAAATAGCAGGATTTGTTGCTACAAAATTGAGAAAAAGGGGATACAATGATGAATTTTATCACAGCATGTTGCCTGAAGGTCAAAGGAAAAAAGAGGGGCATGTGGATATGGTTCGCAATTGTGTTTTTGATTTAGATGAAATTCGTAAAAGATTTGAATTTAATGATGATTTACCTGGTAATATTTCTGCATTAGTTCGTAGGGCTGTTTGTGCAGCATATGAGATTGTTGATCCTGAATATGTTCATGGATATGAGCTTTTGGATGACAATGGTGTTTTTCTTTAAGGCTAAATCTTCCCATGTGATGTTATTGTCATGGTCTTTTTTTTGTTGATCTTGGAAAATTATTACAAAATGGCATTAAATAAATAACCCATAATTATAATTCCAACGGTTGTGATGCCGAAAAATATTGCTAGAAGTTGCCAGCGCATCACTTTTTTGAGAATTAATGCTTCCGGTAATGAAAGCGTTACAATTGCTGTCATGAAAGCTAAAACTGTGCCCAAAGGTGCTCCTTTTCCAACTAAGGCTTCCATTAGAGGAAGGACGCTGACGGAATTAGCATAGAGGGGTATTCCCAAAATGACAGACATTGGAACGGTCCACCATGATTTTGTGGATAAATAATATTCAATAAAACCGCTTGGCACAAAGCCGTGAATAAGAGCGCCTATCCCAACTCCCAAAACTACATATGGAAAAATTTTCTTTGTAATGCGCATGCCGTCGTGCCAGAAAAAAGAGATAAGTTTTTTGAAAGGAAGTTTTCCTCCATTGTCTGTTTCTATTTGGGCACGAGATTTGAACTTTAATAGATCTGGTAAAACGTATTTTTCAAGTTTGAGTTTTTGGATTAGCATTCCTCCAAGAATCGCAATTGTTAGTCCAAATAAGTTATATAAAATGGTGACTTTCATTCCGAACATCGCTGGGAATAGATACAAAGATGATTCGTTGATTAAGGGAGAACTAATTAAAAAAGCAAAGGTTATTCCGAGGGGGATTCCTGCTCCCATAAATCCAATAAAAAGAGGAATTGATGAACAAGAACAAAATGGAGTAACGATTCCTAAAAGGGCTGCCATTAAATAATTTACTCCGAACCAACGTTTTTTAGTTAAAATATCTCTCGCTTTTTCCATTGGGAAATAATAGCGAGTGATTGCCATTAGGTAGTTGATAACAATCAGGAGTAGTCCGATTTTGATTGTGTCATAAACGAAAAAATTGATGGTTTCTCCGATGTAAGATTCTTTTGTTAAGCCAATCCATTCGAAACTTATAAGGTTAGCAAGAAATTGAATGGGGTAAAAAATATCCATGTTAAATTGTTATGGCCTAAGCATGGTACCCGCTGGAATTTTAGTGTCAATAGGGGAGTTTGGCTTAATCTATTTCATCTCCGGGTAAAATCATTTTTTCTTTGCCGAAGCGTTCTCGTCTGTTTGCAGTTGCTCTTAAATAATCGCTAAGATCTTCCCACGTAATGTTATTGCCGCGATCTTTTTTTAATTGTTTTAGCGCACTCATAATGATTCTTGTCCTGTAATGGTTGGTTTCCCATCCTGTTTTATGAGTTAGGGCCAAAAGACCTGATCTATAATGGTGTTTTTGGGCTTTTTTTAAAAACCGATTGGATTTACATCCTCCCAAGAATACGAGGGCTGGGTCTAGAAGGTCTTCCGGAATGTTAGCTCCAGCTCCGTAGCCGTTATGGCCTCTATACTGCAGCATTGTGACATCTTCATTCCCCTCGGTGACTGTACGAATGTAACCTCTTAAGGTGGTATTGTTTAGACAGGGTTTTATGCCTATGTATGTGGCGGTTTCGTCGGTTACTTTATAGGCGATACAATCTTCTAAAAATGGTTCTGGAAATCTCCAACGATTTTGATAAAAGTGAGGATAGATTTCTTCGCTGCCAAAAAATATTCGGCCATTTCTGTTTTTGATTGTTTTTGGGTGTAATGTTCCGTCGGCACCTTTTGTAAATATTTCAAATGATGATGGGGGAGAAACTCTGTTTATTAAATTATCTAAGTAATAATTAAGCGATCTGTTATATCCATACATACCGCCTTGATGTTCATCGATTTCTGAGTCTGGCTGAAAAAGAGATAAAGATGTTAGTTCTTTGAGGTTGGCGATTCTTTCGTTCTTAGGACGATTTACGGCTAGTTCTCCGGCTTGGGCCTTACGGGAATTATTTCTTCTTTCCGATTCGTCTGGTTGTGAGAAAACGAGGTGTAAGGAACTTTTTACTTTTCCTATGCCAAGTCTAAGTAAATCACCTAATGATTCTTCTGGAGCTGATGGGTTGGTTTGAGAACGAGGTCTTTCTGGACGTCGTTGTCTCTCTGTATGTCTAGCTGTTTCTGGCATATTATTTTATTATAGAATCTACCGAAATTAAGAAGTCCTGATATGAAGGAAGTGGTCCTCTCTCTAAGGTGTCGATGTTGCTAAATTGGATTTGGGCGGGATGTTCTTTTCCTTCTCTTACAAATGTATAGGAGGTTCTAGGGATTCCCATGGAATCGAAAAGGCGTACAAATAGATTATTAGCTATTTCATATGTTTTATTTTGAATTGCAGCTTTAGTTGCTCTTGGATTGCTAGCTTTAAATTCAGCCATGCTTTGAGATTTTTTGGCAATATTTATATAACTTTGATAATGGGCACTCATTTCTCTGGACATGTTCTCTGGTGTTAAGTGCATGTTCGATGGAAGATTGCTTCTGACAATTTCCGTGTTCCAGTCAACTTCTCTTAAGACTTTTTCAGTTTGAGAGCCTCCAAAGTAGTTATATCTGGTTTGCATTGGGTGGCCTGTAAACATGGCCCAGACTATTCTTCTTGGGTCGTCAATGGCGTTGACGTGTAGATCTTTTTTTGTTGTGAATAGTTCGCCATGTTGACGAACTTCTGCAGCCATTCTTGTTGAAAGATCTTTTTCTTCGGCCATGCTTACTTTTTTGCCAAAGCCTCCTACTCTTGCATAGATTTCGGCTGAATAGGATCCTAATCCTAGGTTAGATTGAGCGTGGGTGTATAGTCTGTTTAATCCAGTTTCAACTCTATAAGCAATGTCTAGTAAAGGGCAAGCATCTAAAACTTCTTGTGGTAATTTTGATTCACTTTTGTAAACGGCAAGTTTTGGATTTTCAAAATTGCTGATTACGGAATCTAGAAGTAATGGACTTTTTTCTTTCGCATCAGCTGCTCCGGTTCTCAAAATTAATTTTTCTTTATTGACTCCATCACCTCTTTGGAGGTTTCGATATACGGCGGTATCAGCCATAGTTTTATATATTTCTCCCATTACTGGTTTTCCCGTGAAATTGAAGCTGTGTTCGATTATGTTTACATGATATTGAGGATGATCTTTTTGGAATCTTGCGACTTCGGCGCTAGTAGCTTTATCAAATTTTGCGCCACTGTTTGGTTTGTTTAAGAAGACATTAATTTCGAAATGGTTTGGGTTAACAGGGGTGCCGTCTGGATGGGTTTGTCTTACCGTATATTCATAAAGAGCTTTATAAATATTTGGACCTTCTTTATAGGCTGGTAGATTGATAGACATCCTACATTCGGGATGCATGGCTGGAATTTGAGATGCTAAAGCTTTTGGGAGTCTCATTTTAGGCCCATACTCTCTAGCAAGATATTCTTGTTGTTGTCTGCTTGATCTTTTTGTTCTAACAATTTCGGCTAATTGTTGTTGTCTTTCTAGTCTTTGAGCTCTGAGAGCTTCCTCTGCAGGATTAGCAGTTCTTGCCGGTTGTTCTATTTTTGCTTTGTCTAAAGTAAATGGGGATTGGCCTTGTCTACCAAGTTCTGCTCCTCTGCTGTTGTGATAAAATCCTTGTACAGAAGTTCTTCCGATAATTGACCATTGTGTTTCTCCTGCTCTTTTAAATAATACTTCTTTGTTAAAAAGTAACATTAAGGGATTAGATTTAAAATCAGTTGCCATTTTTGCAAGAGACTCTTTTACACTTGGTAATCCGCCATTTTTTGCATCCCATGAACAATAAATGTCTATGGAATTGGCCATTCTTACTACGATTGGAGTATTTGGCAAAATTTGAGGTCTGGTTCTATCGGGGAATGGATTTGTTGCTCTATCCTGGATTTGTGATCTTAATGAAGAAAGTCCATTTCCTTCCATTACGTGAAAATTTTGTCTGCTCATCGCTGCTTTTCTTTCAGCTGGACTGACTTTAAATCTTGTTCCATCGCCACTAACTCCTTCTGCTTTTCCTGTGAAAATTGCAACTTCAGAAGGTAAATCTGTTGCGATAACTTCCATCGTCGGGAATCTTGCAGCCATTTCCTGTGATGTAATAGCAGGTTTTCCTTTTCCTCCACCGATATTAAGATCGACGTTTCCTATTCCCGGACCTATATCAAAAAACACTACTTTTCGATTTCCTTGACCTAAAAATAATCTTCGTAAAGACTCTAGGGATGATTTTTCCTTTCCTAAATCCGCTTTTGCTCTTGCGAATTCTGTGGCGACTTGTGGATTTCCTGGTCGCATAAGGGAATCCAAAAGTAATTCATGATCAACTAATCGATTTTCCCAAGTTCTATTCCTTAGGTTTTGATCTGAGTGTAGTTTGTATTTTTTGCCAGAATAAGCCTTCATGATCGCTTCTTCTTCTGCGGATAAACCTAAATCTCTGGATGATAAAGCTTCTCTGCTGACTATTCTTCTGCCGAAAGTATCTCGAGAGGGTAATTCTCTTGCTCTTATCTTAGCTGCTTCTTCAAGGCTTGTGATTGTTTCTGCTGTCCTTGGAAGAGTTGGTTTCTTCTTTAATCTTCTAGCAATAAGTCGATCATAAAGATCTGCTAGAGGTTTATTGATGGTAGAGATGGATGCTTTTATTTTGTTCCATCGTCCTACAGCTTTGTCGAATGTAGCTTTGCTTTTTGCAGTAAGGGCTTCTCCTAATCCTTTTAATCTTTCTTTTAATTTTATTCCTTGGATCCTTTTTAAAAGCGCATCCATTTTGCTTCGGAAAGAACTAACCCTTTCTGGTTTTGTTTCTTCATCTACTCGGCTATCTTTTTTTTTTTAGGTTTAGCTACTTCTTTAAGCAATGCTTCTTTTGCGGCGTTTACAGCTGATATCATTTTATCGAGCTGTTCTTTTTCAGTTATTGATGCTTTTTCTGCAAGGTATCTAATTAATTCTGTGCTTCCTGAAAGCATTTCAATTTTTTCTGCGATTTTTGCCTCTATAAGTTCTGGAGTTAAGACTTCTCCTTCTTTTATTCCTAAAATGTCTTTTATAAGTTCTGGAGTTAAGACTTCTCCTTCTTTTATTCCTAAAAGGCCTTTACCAAACCTAACTTTTTCGTCTTTTGCTACTTCGGCTTTGCTAGGTTTCCTTTTAGGTTTAGCTACTTCTTTCAGCAGTGTTTCTCTTGCGACGTTTACAGCTGTTGTTATTAGATTTGCGGCTTCTGCTTTATCAGGATTTTTAGCGGGATCGAATGCGGCTAACATGAGTTCAGTTTTATCTTCTACAAGTTCTTTAGTTAATGGTTGATCTTTTTTTATACCTAAAAGTTTTTTAGCATTACCAACTTCTAAGGCTTTGACTTTTAAACCTTCTAGTCCTTTCGGTCCTTCTTTTGGCAGGTCGAGGGTTGTTCTTATCATTTTGTCGAATGCTTTTTGTAATTGTTCTTGGGCAGGATTTTTTTTAGGTTTAGCTACTTCTTTAAGCAGTGTTTCTCTTGCGACGTTTATAGCCACTACTGCTTTTATAATTTGAGGTCCCTTTTCAGCTGGGGATGAGTCTTTTTCTCCGACGATTCTAAGTAATTCTGCGCTTTTTGCGTCTATAAGTTCTTGAGTTAAAACTTCTCCTTCTTTTATTCCTAAAAGGTCTCTAGCTGGTTGAACTTTCTTGACACTCTTTGTTATGCGGGGCCATTGTGTTATTGGGACGCTCAAAAGTTTTTCTCTGATTGCTGCGTCTTCTGCTAGCTTGGTTCTTGCTACTTCGGCGTTGCTAGGCTTCCTTTTGCCGATTTTCCTTTTGGCAGGTCTCTCTTTGGCAGTCTCATTTTCGGCTCTACTGCTGCCTCCGACAGGAGGTTTGTCACCTTTAGATTTTCTAGGGCCTTCAGTTGGTACCAAAGTTCCTTCTGCGTCCCGATAGTTTCCTTCTGCGTCTTGGTATCCGTAGCCCTTATCTATAATGGTTTCTTTTATTTTTCTCCATTTTCTCAAACCTGCTACTACGGCAAATTCATGAGTCCATCTTTTGAATAGATCGGTTTCCATCATAGCTTCTGCTTCTGTTCGGGAAATTCCCACTTTTCCACCAGATAAATAATGTGCTTGGATCATGCCCCATTGCTCAAGGTCGGCATAATAGTGTAAAGCGACAACTTCTGCGGCGAGTTCAGTGGTGCTTACAGCTCCTTTTCCAATGGCTCCTGTTTTGCTGAGACTATCACCGGTTTTCCCTAACCAGTTACTCAGTCTTCCGAGCATGATTCTGTCCATAACTTTTGGAGATCCAGCAGCAAAGGCTTTTGCTGCGCCAGTTTCTCCTCTTAGAACTTTTTGAGCTGTTCCTAA
>Ga0172381_10005790_pt1 | contig 12480 bp, 13 predicted proteins | sample Leawel6488metaG_FD_119754 | JGI IMG/M metagenome (GOLD analysis project Ga0172381, IMG submission 119754) | Leachate microbial communities from a municipal landfill in Southern Ontario, Canada - Leachate well 64-88 metaG | ecosystem: Engineered > Solid waste > Landfill > Unclassified | place...
AAGGTAATTCCACGGCGATTTCAATTCCACGGCGAATGTTTGGTTCTCAATTTTGCGGTCCGAGCCGATCTTTTCAAGAAATGCACGCATTTCTTGAAAATTGTTACCGGAGGCCAGTATTTGTGCTTGATTTGCTTCTAAAATCCAGTTCCGGGCGAGTTCGAGCCAACGATAACTATCTCTCTGGAAATCAGCCATTTTTTCCTCAATATCCTTTTTTTGAGCCATTAATTTATTCTTTCTTTCCCGATATTCCGGGAGTTCAAAACTGCTGTCCAGATAAGCATCAGTCAAGCGGGAGATTTTTAATTTTACGCCCGAAAGTTCATCTTTTAGTTTTTGGGTAAAAAGCTTGGAAGGCTGGCGGCCTTCAGTTTCCCATTGGCTCAATCTTTCAAGATATTTGTCGCGCCATTCATCGGATAGGGAAACGGTTTTGATGTAATCTTTGACTTGCCTTGCCAATTCATCTTCGCGCACAAAACGCTGGGTGCAGTTATGCGTTTTGCTTTTGCGGCTACAACGATAATAAACATATTCCTTACCGTTCTTTTTGATCTTTCTCTCAATGGTTATCGAATAACCGCATTCGCCGCAAATAGCAAAACTGGGAAATAAAAATCCTTTGGGCTGGCGTTTTTTACGCGACCGACCGTTAACGATCATTGCCTGCTGGATTTGATCAAAGGTTTTCTTTGAAATCATCGGTTTATGCGATCCTTGGTGAATTTCGCCTCTGTATTTAAAATGGCCGTAATAAAAAGGATTGGTAAGGATGTCGCTAATGGTAGACAAATGTAAAGGTTTTCCGTTTTGATTGGCCAAGCCAGCGGAAAACATTTTTTTCCGCATCGCTGTTAATGTATATTTGCCAACGGCGTAAGCTTCCAAACATTCTCTAACTTTTTTAAAAGTTTTTATATCCGGTTCAATGGTTCTTAGTTTGGGTTCGTTGAAATATCCCAAAGGAGCTTTTGCCGACAGCTCGCCTCGTCGTATCTTTTGGCGTATCCCGCGCATAATGTTTTCCCGAAGATTGTCGGTGTAATATTTAGCCTGCCCAAATGCCACAGAAAGCATAAATTTGCCCTGTGGGGTAGGCTCAAACCAAAAAGTGGGGAATCGTAAGGAAACGATCTTTCCGGTGTCCACAAGGTATATTATCCGCCCACCATCAATGCTATTGCGCGCCAATCTGTCCGGGTGCCACGCCAAAATGCCCACGCCGTCCGCTTTTTCAATTTTTGCCATCATTTCCCCGAATTTCTCGCGGCCCGGGATCTTTGCGCTTTTGGATTCGGTGATCTCTCCGATAACATTCAAGCCATCTTTCCGAGCAAATTCCCGAAGCTCGCAAAGCTGCGCTTCAATGCTCATTATTTGATGATCTTCGTCCTCGGTGGACTTCCGGGCGTAGAGGTAAAATTTAGGGGTAATCATAGATAGACAAAGATTATTAAATTAACTATTATTATATTAGAAAGATTGATTATTTTATATTTTAATCTATACAATATATTATTAAAAATAACTATGGCTGTGTCAAATAAAATTGCGGAAAATTTAAAAGCGTTGAGAAGTAAAAGTGGGTATTCCCTGGAGAAAATAGCGAGACTCGCCGATTTATCGCTTAATACTATTGTTAAGGTCGAAAATGGATCTAACAAAAATCCTACGATAGAAACATTGCAAAAAATCGCAAAAGCGCTGGGAGTTCAAGTCGATGATTTATTAAAATAAGATCATGATTTTTGGAAAAATTTTCAATTCGAATAACGACCCAGAGGGATATATCGGATATTTCAATCTGACAGATTGGTGGCTTAGCTCTTTTTCAAAAGAAGAAAGAAATCATGTGGTTGATATTTTCCAGCCAATGGGCGCTCCTAAAGATATTTTAATAAAAGGAAAGTTCGAATCAGTGGGCGATAACAGTCCGTTGTCGTTTCTTACCGTTTTAACTGGATGGTTTGATAACCCGAGAGATAGGAATATCGCGCATAAAATAATTTCCAAGGCAGAAGATTTTGCTGAAGCCGAGAAAAATGTTCTAAGTTTACATTTTTTTTACCCAACAAAGATGAAGTTATTTTATAAAGACAGGGAAAATGATCCTAATTCTTTGCAGATAGCAATTGATTCGGCTTTAAAACAAATAGGGATCGCAGACAAAGCGGCGATGGCGCTTAAGAAAGAATATCCCGATAACCCGTTGCCATTTCATGAGGGATATTCTCAACTCTGTATAATTTTAGAAAAACAAGGGAAATTCGCTGACGCAATAAAATATGCAGAACAAGCTAAGGCACAAGGCTGGAACGATGAATGGGAAAGTCGCATTGCTAAGTGTCAGAAAAAAATGAACAAACAATAAAAGATTATTAGCTTAATAAAAATGTATGGGAATTTTTCAAATAATTGCGAAGAAATACAAAGACGCCAAGCAAAAGTCTCTCAATAAAAAGGATTTTAAAGAGGTCTTGCTTCAAACTGTCGAAGATGGGAAATTAACTAAAGAAGAAATTGAAGAGCTTAACAAAAGAAGAGAGGAGTTTGGTTTTTCGGAGGAAGATATCAAAAGTATGAAAATGGAAGTTTTTACAAAAGCATTTAACGTTATTAAGTCAGATCAAAAAGCCACTAAGGAAGAAGAAATAGAACTAAGGAAGATCCAAACGTATCTTGGCCTTGGAGATGATCAAATACAGCATACCAAGAGAGAACTTGCAAAGTTGCGTTTACTGACTGAAATACAGGAAGGAAATATGCCTATAATCAATATTGCCAACCTAGTTATCCAAAAAAATGAAAAAGTTTATTGGGCAGAGCCATCAACTTTATTAGAGGAAAAAGTTTTAAGAAGGGCGTACGCGGGAGGATCTTCTGGCGTGAGTTTTCGGATTGCTAAAGGAGTAAGCTATAGGGTCGGTTCTTCTCGCGGCCATTTAGTTAGTGAAACTGGGATTGTTGTCGTTAGTACTGGAAAATTGATAATTACCAGCAAAAGAGTTATTTTCCAGGGGGATAAGAAATCTTTTGCTACAAAGATAGATAACATTTTAGACAATCAACTCTACACCAACGCTATCTATTTTTCCGAAAATAATAAGTCAAAAATGAGGATGGTTAAGTTTGATAAAATTGGCAATTATGATGTTGTTGGGGCAGTTCTTTCCTACGCTATTAACCATTACGGTGAGAAGGATTAATATCAAGATCGAAGCCGGTAAAAACCAAAACCCAACACTCGACACTTTTAAAAATATCGCCAAAGTTCTTGAGATAAGAGTTGATTAGCTAATAAAATAGAATTATGACATTCATAATTGCCACAATAGTAATAATTTTAGGAGTTATAATATCATCATTTACTATCAGCAATATTGCTCTGATAATTTTTTTTGCCATTCCGTTTACTCGAAAATTAGAAAAAATTTATTTATTAAAATCAAACCACATAATTCGTAATTACGTCATAAAATTATTCATTCAGCTTATTATTCTTTTCATGACAACAATATTTTTTTATATTAATTTTTTAAACGGCGCATTTATTAGCCTAATGATTGGCTATGCATTTGGTGTTCTGAGTATTATTACAAAAATAAAGGAATTCGGTTTAAACGCGAATAATTTTTCTGATTATTTTGAAATAAATAAAGTTTATTTTTGGGAGGAGTTAGTTGCTAAATACAATAATGACAGAAATAAATTATTGGAATTTATAGTTGCCGCATTAAAGGGAAAGGTTGATAAAGCATGATTTTTTCAAAAACTAAACTAAATATTTTCAAACAACTAAATTAAAAAACAATATGGACTATTTAGCAATTTTAGTAGGGCTAATAGGGATTATTATAGGCCTGTTATTAAATAGATCCCTTCCGTCTTATTTTTCCAAAAAAGGTGAAAATCTGGCCACAAAAGAAGATATTGGAAAAATAACCAAGGAGATGGAGGAAATAAAAAATATTTATCAAAATAAATACGATCTCTCTAAGGTTGAGCGCGAGTTTTACAATAACATGGTAGCAATTATCTATGAGTTTTCAGCTGAAATAAAAAAATACGAATTCAAAGAAAATACCGTTGTCACTAAGGAAATTGTTCTTGGTAATGAAAGCTTGAAACAAGAATATTTCGAGTTTATTGATTCGGCTAATGAATTATTGGGCAAAGCATTTGTTTTTTTAGGGGAAAATAATTATACGCTTCTTAAAGAGGCGGTAGATACCTCTATCAATTTTGATAAGCTAACAAAAAATCTATTAGACGCGATGCGTAAATCAATTCATGCTAATACTAAATTAACTTCAGAAAGTGATATAAAGGATTTACATTATAAATAAGCATTAAATTTGAATTGAAAAAGCCGTGGAATTACCTTCACGAATTGCCAAACAAAACCCGGCCGAAGGCCGGGCGCGTGACGAAAACTTATTGACTCTTCAGATGTGGTGTTTGCTGGAAAAAGTGAGGACTTATTACCAAGAAAATCCTGATTGAGCCAACAGTATCAGAAAGCGGTAAAAAGTGCCAAGTTTTACTCCCGACTATACTCACTTCGCCCTTTCAAACTGCTGTTTTCCAGGGCTTCGCTCGCAGACCGGCAGCCGGCTTGGGAATCGGGCTTGGCACAACGCATTTTAGCCGAAAAGATGGGGGGTAAGGGGAATTTAGTTATATTTTTTTTGTTTAATCTTAATTTTAAACAAAAAATTGTATACTATTGACATATATGGATGTATTTTGGTAGTATTGAGTTATAAAAGGTAAAAAAACAATATGATACATTCATTTTCATGTAAAAATTTTTATTCATTTAAAGATTTAACAACTGTCAGCTTTGTTGTTAATGAAAATGCCCCAAAAGATAATGGGTACTTTGTGTCATCCGCAGAAGAAAGGCTTTCAAAAGTTGAGGTTGCTATCGGGCCTAATGCATCAGGAAAAACTAATTTACTTAAAGTATTGCCATTTCTAAAATGGTTGATTGTTGATTCTTTCAGGCTAAATCCATCAGCGCCAATAATGATAAAGCCTTTTTTATTTAAAGATCATAAGGAAAGGCCTATCGAATTGTCTGTAGAGTTTGAAATCGATGGTAAAACTTATATATATAATTTTAAATTGAATGAAAAAAGGATCCTGTCTGAAGAGCTAAAGGTTAAAAGTAAAACTAGAAAAAAAACTACAAGCAAAAAAATATTTTCTCGCGAATGGGTAGAGGCTGATAAAAAATATAAATTCATAGATGAAAAATTTAATTCACCCAAGGGACTCGAAGACCTTTTAAGGACTAACTCTAGCGTGATTGAGAGCGCAATTAGGTTAAATCATAAAGAAAGTCAGGATATAGCTAAATTTTGGCAGCAAATAGAAACTAATGTTGTAGAAGCTGGATGGGTAGGTGATTCTTTAGGGGTGCCTAACCAAGGAATTCAATTGATTGAGACATTAAATTTTTTCAGTGAAAACGAAACCTTAAAGAAAGCAGCAGAGAATCTTTTGTCGCGATTTGACCTAGGATTGGAGGCAATTAATATAGAAAAGAAAAAAGTAGAAAACGGGTTCGCTTTTAATGTGCAAGTTGTCCATTCTTTTAATGGTCAAAAGCAACTACTGCCTATTCAGTATGAGTCTTCCGGGACGCGGCAGCTTTTTGTTTTATTAAAATCAATTTTACAAGTTTTAAATTATGGCGGTATCGCTGTACTTGATGAGTTAGATGTTAATCTTCATCCAGAAATGGTTTCTTCTCTTCTTGATTTATTTATTAATCCCGAAACAAATCCAAATAATTCTCAAATATTATTTAGTACTCACAGTCATCAAATCCTGAATAGGTTAGATAAATATCAAATTGTTTTGATAGAAAAAAATAAAGAGGGCGTGAGTGAATCTTGGAGATTAGATGAAACGACAGGGGTTCGCGCTGATGATAATTATTTTATGAAATATATTGCAGGCGCTTACGGAGCAGTTCCTAAGGTTAGCTAATAAGCCATAACTATGCCACAACGGTTACAGGAAAAGAAAAATAGATCCCTTAAAAGCACTTTTTTAATTGTTGGAGAGGGATCCCATGAAGTATTTTTCTTAAAATATCTTCGTCATTTATATTTACGCGAAGGTATTGTGTGGACGAAAATAATTGATGGCAAGGGAGGTACAGCTGATGGTATTGTGGACTACGCTGGACGGATATTGGGAGATTATCACAAGAGAATTGTTTTATTAGACAACGATAAGAAAAAAATAGAGATGTCAAAAGCACGGAAAAAAGCAGTGGAAAAAAATATCAACCTAATCGAAAACACTCCATGCTTAGAGTCTTTGTTGCTTTCTGTGTTAAATAACGGTGAAAGTTTTGAAAATAAGAGATCTCGTTGGTGTAAAAAAGAATTTGAATGTAAATATTTAGATAAGAGGAGCAGACAAGAAATATGCGAATTCGAGAAAAAAATCTCTAAAAGTCTTTTGAATAAACAACGGTTAATAATCCCGAAGTTGGATAAATTGATTTCAATTTTTGAAGGGAAATATTAATTATGAGCATTGAAGATAAAAAATCTTATTTTGAATTATTTAATAGGGTAGATGAAAAAAACTCGCAATGTTGCGATCGTTTCTTTGAGAATCAAAAGTTTTTTCCAGGTAATACGATTGGACAAAAACACGTTCCTTATGAACGATTTGAAGCATATGAGTCTAACCTGAAATTAATTAAAGAAAATTTCTCTGATAAATTCGATAAGATGCACAAAGGAACTCCTTATTATTTTCTTGGTTGGACTGCATTTGATTTTAGAGACTACGAGAGAGCAGTTTTTTATATGGACGCGGCAATTTCTGAAGACATAAGAATTGATCCTTCCAACTGGTTCGAGAGACCTGCTTCCCAATTATTATAATTAAAATTAAAGCTGGTAAAAACAAAAATCTCACTCTCGACACACTCAAGAGTATATCAAAAGCTCTTAGGGTGAGCGTGGATGAGATAATAAAATAATATGGGGTTTTTTTCAAAAAAAATAACTACCGAGAAAATAATTGAAACGCTAGCAGATTTTTTTGATGCAGGGTATGGAGCATTGGTTATAGGTCTTAAAGAGAAATTAAAAGATGAAAATATTTCAATCGATGAAAACCAAGACAAGGAGTTGATGGTAGTTTCTTTGTTTGCGGTAATGAAGGCAATTTTAATAACTTTTGGCGACTGTTTGCAAACAAAAAATATAATTGGGGGATTACAACATGAAGTCTTTGACGAATATTTTAAAGATAATGAGCAAAAAAATAAATTTGGAGAATTATTTTGGCAAAGATGCAATGAATATTCCCAAATATTAAAACCTGATAATGAAGATTTGATTATTCAGTTTGGGCAAATTTTTTGCAATAATTTTTATAAAAAAGAAGAAGATGGTAGTCACTTAAAAATGATGATGTTGGTGGGGGGATTGTTTGTTAATGAATTAGCGGAAACAAAGAAATTTCTCGAGGAAGTGTCATCAAAATACGAGATTGTTTAAAAATTTTGAACATTATTTCCGAACTCTCGCCGTGGTGCGAAAATGGGGTCAGCCACAATATTTTGATTTAGAGGCATATTGCAGAACGGAAAGGACAAGAGAAAGGCAAAGCTAGCGTTGTTTTCAAGAGAGGCTCTTTTCTCTTGCCCGCCTGAAAATATGGCAAAAGATTCTCAAAGAGAGGAAGCAGAAGGTTCTGAATATTTTTCATTTGAAGCTAGGCTAATCAAAAAGATTAGCCTTTTGCTTTTTTGGGAAGATATTATTTATGCTATTATTTAATTATTAAAAACAATAATTAAAATATTATGAAAAATAAATATATCGGGTTAATTGTTCTATTTTTTGTCTTGGCTCTAGCGATCGGTTTTTATTTTTTTCGGCAAAATCAATTGTCGGGAAATTTTAACGGGAACGGAATGCCATTCGGGCAAGAGAACGCTAAAGACCAATTGGAAAAAGGGCAAAACGGGAATAAACTGGCGACTAATGATTTTGAGATTGTTCTTCCCGACGGATGGAAGCAAACAGCGGCGGGAGTGGGGATTTCCGCCATGGCCGTTAATGAGAATGAACAAATTATTGATGAAGCGGCGCAAAGGATTAATTTTAAAACTTATGCGGCCGTTAGCTACGACACTGTTCAGGGAAAATCTTTAGGCGATTATTTCCAAACGGTCAAAGAGCAATTGGATGAAAGTATTCCCGGAGCGGTTTTTAGCCAAGAAAACGGAACAAAGATAAACGACAGAGAAGCTTGGGCGGCGGAAGTGAATTTTAATCAAAAAGAAATTGATTTTAAAGTCTTAATAATAGCCATCAGAGGAGAAGGAGATGATGTTTGGCTGATATCTTTTAACACGCTTGAAAACAGCTGGGAGGACCACCGGCAGGTTTTTACCGATATGGCCGACAGCTTTACTCTGAAAAGCTAGAAGATTCTAATTAAATTATGTCCCTTTATTTTATCACCGGAAATAAAAATAAATTTAAGGAGGCAAAAGCGATTTTGGAAAAGATTGAGCAAATGGATATTGATTTGCCGGAAGTTCAGGAGATTGATGCGAAGAAAATTATTAAAGCCAAATTGTTTGAAGCTTTTAAGCATAAAAAAGGGGAGTTTATAGTTGAAGACACTTCCCTTTATTTGGATTGCCTTAACGGTTTGCCCGGACCGTTGATAAAGTGGTTTTTAAAAACCATCGGAAACAAAGGATTGGCGGAAATAGCAGAAAAAATGGGAAATAAAAAAGCAAAAGCGAAGACAATCATAGGCTATGCCAGAAGCGAAAAAGAATTTTATTTTTTTGAAGGTTTTATTAATGGCGAAATTGTTAAGCCGAAAGGCGGAATGGGATATGGCTGGGACGATGTTTTCCGGCCGGAAAACTTTGATAAAAGCTTTGGAGAAATGAGCTTTAAAGAGAAGAAAGCTATCAGTATGCGCCGCAAGGCCTTTGATAAATTGAAAATATTTTTAGAAAGCTGATTTTTTGACAAATTTGAATTTTTATTTTATCCACAGGTATTTTCTTCGTTTATTGATATAATAGAAATATCTTTTGCATCTTTATAAGATTGCAAATCAGCCAATAAATAAAGATAACCAATTAAATTTTATGCGGGTTTCCGCCTCTCGGCCATTGGCTGGCTGGTTAGCGGCAAACTAAGCGTATTTTTTAAAAAAATATGGACGCACTTTGGTATACGATTACCTCAAAGGCTTTATCCGAACTTTGGGAAGGATTCATTCTTTTTATTCCCAATTTTTTGGTAGCTTTAATCATTTTCATTGTCGGATGGCTTGTGTCTTTGGGAGTGGGAAAACTCGTTGCGGAAATTTTGGCGAGAGTAGGGTTCAATAAATTATTTGACAGGGAGGAATGGAGGGAAGCAATGAGGAAAGCGGAGGTTACGGTTAATGCCGCCAATTTTGTCGGCGCAATCGTAAAATGGATTTTGGTGATCGTTTCTCTTTCTATCGCTGTTACCATTTTAGGCTTTTCAGAATTTAACGCTTTTTTAAACAGGGTTATGTTTTGGCTGCCTAATTTAATAGTCGCTACCGCTATTTTTGTAGTCGGCGTCGTAGTTGCCGATATGATTGAAAAGATTATTAAAGTTTGGGTTGAAAAAATGGGAATTAATTACTCCGGATTTATCGGAGGAATAGCAAAATGGGCTATTTATATTTTTTCCGGCATGGCCATATTGGTTCAATTGGGAATAGCTGAAACTTTGATTAACACCCTGTTGACAGGCTTTGTGGCTACCCTTTCTTTGGCTTTTGGCTTGGCTTTCGGGCTTGGGGGAAAAGAAGCCGCAGCTAGAGTTATCCAGCAAGCCAAAGACAAACTTTCCAAGTAATTATTTGGAAGAGTTTCTTTAAGATAAAAATTTGCCGCAGCTGCTATTGACAAACTTTTTTTCTCTGCTAAAATTATTCTGTTAATGTCAATTAGAGAAGAAAAAATTAAACTTGAAAAACGATAAGCGGCTAAAGCATTTCATTGTATTTGCTAAAAACCGCTTAAAAGCGGTTTTTAGTTTAATTTTAAAGATATAGCTGAAAGAAAGGAAAGAAGCTTTACATAATTTGGAAACATTTCCAAATAAGATACAAAAATTATTAATTACTAGTCAAAGGAAAAAATAAGGGCAGATAGAGGATGCCTTGAGACCAGAAGCGATGAAGGACGTGGCGTAGCTGCGATAAGCCTCGGTGAGGTGCTAGCAACCTGTGAACCGGGGATTTCCCAATGGGGTAACCCGTTTTGGCGATCAAGCCAAAACAATTCGTTTTAACGAATAGCAAACCCGCTGAAGCGAATCATCATAGTAAGCGGAGGAAAAAGAAAACAAACCCCGCATCTGCGGGGCCATTCCCTTAGTAGCGGCGAGCGAAAGGGGAGCAGCCCAAACCTAGCCGTACCTCACTGCGTTCGGTATGGAATGACAAATTTTTAAATTCCTGTTTGCCGGCAGGCAAGCAAATTTTTAAATAATGTTTTAATTTCTAAATGTTTTAAACATTTGGTCGTTGATATTTATTTGAAAATTGAAAATTAGAAATTGAAAATTCCACCCGAGCATAGCGAGGTGCGGCCAGGGGTAGTAAGAATTTAACGTCGGGGGCATTTCTCATCGCAATAGTCGGATGAGAAATGTTCTTGAGAGAGAAAATTTAGACGATTTAGTTAGCCGAAGGACCCTGGAAAGGGCCACCATAGACGGTGATAGTCCGGTAGGCGAAAACTAATTCGCGCTCTTTGTTACTTATCTTGAGTACCGTCAGGCCAAGACAACCTGGCGGGAATCAGGCAGGACTAACCTGCCAAGGCTAAATATAATCTGGTCATCAATAGTGTACAAGTACCGTGAGGGAAAGGTGAAAAGCAGGGGGATGACCCCGGTGAAATAGAACCTGAAACTATCTTGCCTACAAAAAGTCAGCGCCCTGTTCCAATTTTGACGCGCAATAATTTTGTTTTTTAACAAAGTTTTTTATTGCGCCGCAAAATTGGAACGGGGTCATGGCGTACTTTTTGCAGAACGAGCCAACGAGTTTATCTTTTTTCTAAGTCTAAGGGCTTATGGTCCGGAGGCATAGGGAAACCGAGTGTTAATAGCGCGTTTAAAGAGAAAAGATAAGACCCGAAGCCAGGCGAGCTTACCATGACCAGGTTGAATTTCTCCGAAAGGAGGAAAGAGGACCGAACCCGTGAGCTGTGCAATACTCTGGGATGAGTTGTGGTAAGAAGTGAAAAGCTAATCGAGCTTGGTAATAGCTGGTTCTCCCCGAAATAGCTTTAGGGCTAGCCTTCCTTTGTAACGTATCGGGGGTAGAGCACTGGAAAAAATTCCGTGGGCTTTGCCTAGGTCTTTTTACCAAACTGCGAATACCGATACCATTTTTAGGAAGAGTTAGACTGCGGGGGCTAAGCTCCGTAGTCGCGAGGGAAAAAGCCCAGACCTTCGTCTAAGGTCCCTAAATTTAAGCTAAGTGTATCTTAAGGAAGTGAGACTCCCCAGATAGCTAAGAGGTTAGCTTAGAAGCAGCTACCCTTTAAAAAGTGCGTAACAGCTTACTAGCTAAGGAGTCTTGCGCCGAAGATTACCGGGACTAAAGCTTAATACCGAAGACAAGGCATATATTTTGTTATGCAAAATGTATGGGTAGGGGAGCGTTCTTAACGCACTGAAGCTGAATCGTGAGGTTTGGTGGAGCGTTAAGAAGTGAGAATGTTGGCATGAGTAACCACAATTCCGGTTAAAATCCGGAACACCGCAAATCCAAGGTTTCCTTGGCAATGAAAATCAGCCAAGGGTTAGGCGGTCCTTAGGATAAGTCGAAAGGCGAATCTGATGGACAGACGGTTAATATTCCGTCCCTCCGTTATGTTTTTCCTTCAAAAAGACGAAGATTGGATTTTTAAGCAGATTATCGGATTTCTGTCCTTTCAGGTGAAAGCTTGAGAGGGGAAGTCTATCTACGGATAGATGAACTTAATTTGACAATTTTCCTAGAAAATTTTTGAGGGAGCTAAAATATAGCGGATCCGTACCGTAAACCGACACAGGTGGATTAGTGTTAGCGTACTAAGGTGAACAAGTGAAAGCTCTTGAAGGAACTAGGCAAACAAGCGATCGTAACTTCGGAATAAGATCTTCCCCTCCTTTTGTTTGAGGGGACGCAGCGAAAGACTCTCAAGCGACTGTTTATCAAAAACACAGGTCCCTGCTTAACTCGTAAGAGGATGTATAGGGGCTGAGGCCTGACCAGTGCCGGAGTGTTAAGGTTGGAGGTATATTCCATTAAGGTATATGCTTACTGATTGAAGCCTCTGGTGAACGTCCGCGGTAACTCTGACCGTGTTAAAGTAGCGTAATCCCTTGCCGCGTAAGTTGCGGCCCGCATGAAAGGCTTAACGACTTGAGAACTGTC
>Ga0172381_10005791_pt1 | contig 12478 bp, 6 predicted proteins | sample Leawel6488metaG_FD_119754 | JGI IMG/M metagenome (GOLD analysis project Ga0172381, IMG submission 119754) | Leachate microbial communities from a municipal landfill in Southern Ontario, Canada - Leachate well 64-88 metaG | ecosystem: Engineered > Solid waste > Landfill > Unclassified | place...
ATAAATTCATAATCTTCTTTATAACTAAATGATTGAGACTGACTTGAATATCCTGCCACATCAAAGTTTACATAACTCGGTACAAATAATGCAAAGGGCGCATTGGCTTTGGCGCTCTTTACAGCCTTTTCTAAATCATCTAACATTGTTGCGTCACATGCTACATCATTAGCATAATCTCCAACTTTCCATATTTCCATAGGATATCTATACCTATCAATAGCAGTAACTTTTAACATATTTACCTTATCTTGGAACATTAAGGTTCTTATTAAACATTGTAACGGTGAAGTTCCCATTACTGCACTCACATCAGTTTTATTAATAATCTTGCTCATATAAGTCTCGTCTAACAAATATTCATTTTTTCCAGACTCAAATGCTTCTAACAGCATAGGGTTAATTGGCTTACCAAATGATTGCGCTTTCTTGATATCATCTTTTAAATCAGGAGTCAACAATAATGTATAATATTCTTTATTCTCTAATGCATTCTTATAAACATTAACAACCTCTGGTTCAAATGGTATGAAATTTTCCCATTGAAACGTACTAAACCCACTATACTCTTGCGTCTTAGGAACTCCCATTAATACTACATGTCCTAATTTACAATACGCTAACATTATGTCATCTAATAAATGATTAATATTAAAATTACGATTTATTGAACTTTTCTCATAAAACCGTGTAACCTTTTCATCGCTTGACACAACCTGAAATTTAGACAAAGGATATCTTGCGTGCATATTTACAATTGAATGTATATAAGGATCGGTGTTATAAAAGAAGCGACAATTATGTTTGACAATACTATCAACTATAGTACCAGTTTCAGTAGTTATATGGTTGAGTACACCTTTATACTTGTAGGACTTATTTCTAACAACGGGCAAATAATAAAAATCATCATCGTGCAATAATGTGTTCACTTGATTAATTGTTACTTTATATTGTTCGCCACACGCAAAAGGAACAATGTCACACCTATAGCCCACTTTTGTGCATAGCAATAATAATTGTTGACCGATTGAGGCTGAGGTTAAAAAGTGATCATGCTTACGCCCTTTTACGGGAACAGTATATGCCCCTAAAAATATCTTTGTATTATGTGCAGAAGAGTACATAATAATTTCTGCAATTTCTTTTTTGTTTCTGTTACCAACACCTAAAGAACAAAACCATTCAGCAAGCAAAGGGATTTTAATTGATACCTTAAATCCATTTTTGTCTCTTTCTATGTATTGTTCTTTAATACCCCATATTTTTTGTAATAATTGTTTTACCCTATCTTGTATCAAGGTACTATGGAATTGGACATAAAACTTATTTGATGTTCCAGAAACATAGTAGTATCCTAACAGTTCGGCTAAATTATCATCCATTTTAATATATCTATTTATTGTGTATTCATCTTTTGCCGTTTTACATAAAATATAATCTTCCAAAACGCTATATCTTGTTTTACCTTTAATGTTTTGGGGGATATATTTGCTCAAATCTATAATAACTTCCTTTACTTCCTTAAATCTGGGCGTTACCATTAAATCATCTGGCGATACCAATGAAGCAGTAATCCATGTCAAATGTTTTTTTAATAAGGATTTATCTGACGTATGTATAAGACCTTTAAATCTTTCATTTTCTTGTTCATTAAAATAGGGGCGATTAACCTTAACACCTAATACCATATCTGCATCTGTGAGATGAGTTGAAGGAAATACTCCAGTTTCTATTTGTTGCATTGGTCCATTATATTCTCTTGATATTTTATCTACAATATTTTGATTTTTACCCATAGCGGATAATATCTTCTGCCCAATATGTAGTTCAGATATTTCTTTTGTGGTAGCTTCCGTAGCAATATGTTCATGGGAAGCGCAAGAATATGACACGAACGGCAAGCAATAACTCTGGTCTTCTGTTAATATATCGTATCCCATTCCATCGTAATCTTGAACAGTAATTTCTTGTATTGGGATATAAAAATAATGTTCATCCTCTAAATATTTTTGCTCTTGTAATTTATCATCATTCCAATTTAAACTATAGGCAATTTTCGCATAAGATTTTAATTTTTTCCCAAGAATTTGTTCCGTGGTTATTTTCCTTGTATAATAATATGGCAACCTACCCGTATTTAATACCATTTTAAAAATATCCTGTGACAACCTTTGTGATACTGTTGTGCCTTTATCCCCCTCATACCACCCATCTAAAAATGCCTGTGCAATATTCTTGGGGGCATAAATTAACCACTCAGGTAAATGTTTATTTCGTGCACCATGCCCAAACATATCTTCAAATAAATTCCGAATTGCAATGCAATTTACACTTACACGGGGATACTTGTTATCTTTCCGAACTACCGTAGCCTGTTTATCTCCTAATCCTAAATTTTGCCTTAAAACATTTTTAATCCATTCTGCCTGTTCCCACTCCTTATCCCCTAAAGAAAACATTACCGCATGATCGCCAGAATGCCCCTCTGCCACATACCAACCCATAACTTTCGCAACGTCTTCATTAATAGGAAAATATCTAGGTAATTTTTTATTATATTTTTCAATTACATCAGCGTTATCTGTTTTGTAATTTTTTGCATACGTTGATAAATCAATCTTAGGTGTTTCCACTGTAATATTTGTTTTAGGTAACACAAGTAAATCCCCACGTTCTATAGATTGAGAGGGGACCATTCTTGCGTATGAACCCATAATATCTTTACTCTTTCCCATTTCTCCTATGTGTGTATAATATGACCTAGGTAATCCATTTTCTTTTAAAGGGCGTTTAATTACCAACATAGGATGATTATCTAATAAATGTATAGGCAAATGTATTAAATGTGGCGTTATTGTAATTTTTTTCCCCTTATGCTGTTTTGAAACCTTATTTATAACTTTTACAAAATTAGAACCAAACGATACTACCTCGTCACCGATTTCAATATCCTTTATTTTTTTAAATCCATACCCCTTAACAGGTATTAATTGTTCTGGTGCGACATGCCATTTTCTTAGTTCATTTTGACTACGAGCCATTTGCCATACATCTGGCATTAACTCTGGCGAATAAAACATTGTTGAAACAAAATCAGTATTATATGTAGTCGTACTATCAAATCCCAATATTCTTTCTGCCTCTGACGCAGTTTCTGCCAAACTCATATTTTTACTATAATCTGCCATTCCTGTCGAAGCTCTTACTGCAAATTTTTCACTCATAAATTTTCATCTCCTAAAATTTTATTACATAAAAATATCATATTATAACCATTTACACATTATTTTCTATCTTCTACCTTGATTCATATTAGGATTACCCCCGAATATTGAAGCACCTCTTGACACTTTAATTGGCATTCTCTCTGATTGTTTTTGAATACCATACATATTAAATGCTGTCTTAGCATCAGGGTGATATACGCTGCTTATGGCTAATGCTTGAGCGTTGCAGTTATGTACAAATATGCCGCACTGTAGCGCAAAATTATGATATTTTCCAATCTCTAAATCGTACACTGCTTCAATTTTACCTTCATCAATTATCTGTCTTACCTTATGGTTATATTCTTCTTCCTTTACCTTCTTATTATGCGGCACAAGTTCTCCACTTGCAAATTTTCTTTTTCTAGTTTCTGATATTTGTTTCTTATGTTCCTCAGACAATGGTATACCTTTCCTACCATTTGGTTTACCTCTTTTAGCATCTGCTGCCTTTTTTACTAAATCTTTCATTCTATTACTACGTTCTTCTGGCGTAAGAACCGCCCAACGTTTCTTTATTCCATCTATGTGGTTTTGTCTTGCTATTGGGTCTTGCCAGTGTTTTTTGGATGCAATAGAACACCGTTCCTTAAATTGTTGCGTATTACAGTTTTTGACTCTATAATCATTTAATGCCTGAACACCATTCTTTACCCGTTGCTGTTTCTGCTCTTCTGTATAATTTGCCCATCCTTTTTTATTACGTTCACTTCGTTGTTCTGGCGTTAAATTATTCCAAAATTTATTATTGTGCATTTGCATATGTTCCGCCTGAGTCATAATTTTTAGATTTTCTGGATTATTGTTCTTTTTATTATAATCTTTATGGTGTATAACTGTTTCATCTGGGCTTGTTCCGCCCCAAGTAAACAATTTGTGCGTTGCTATATATTCACCAGTCTTTAAACATTTGGTTAATTCATATCCTGCATATTTACGCTTTCCTTTAGTTGTCCTTCTATATAACGGCATTAAACTATCATTTTCTTGCAAATCCTTTGCTTGTTTATACGTGCCGTCACGTAACATGATTAAATGATCTTCGGTGCACTCAAAATTTTCGTCATTATCTAATATAATCTTGATAATTTTCTTGTCGCCCTTATACCACGCTTTTAATATTTTACCACGTTGTATTAACATAGTATCTAAATCTAAACTATATGCGTATAAATTATCTACAGACATTTTTGATAGTTCTTCTATGGTAATTGTCCTACCATCCGCTAATGGTATTAATGTTTCGCCTACCAGACATGCATCATCATGTTCCTTATATGGTGCACCTATTATATCATTTTGTGCTTTCTTGCTCCTCTGCCTATTTATAATATGCCATTGACTTAATCCTTCTGTTGTTGCAGTCAATACATCTTTGTCAAAGAATTTATATTTTTCATTATCCACAGTTAATTCTTCTTCTTTGGGGGTAAAAATATTTCCTAAATCTATCTGGGAAACAAAATTATTAAATATAAAATTTTTCCAATTTTTACCAGAACCAGGGTGCGTAGCTTGATAATTTATGCCCGCGCACTTTATTCCATCTCGTTGCAACATAGGCAAGAATGTAGGCGATAATGAACTGAAATCTAATAAGCCCCATGCAACATGGAACAATTTTAATATTCTTAATATTTCATCATATTGCAATAATGTATCCCCCTGCCACTGCTTATTAAAAACATTATAAAACTTTTTATCCAATAATTTCCATATTGACAATGCAGTGTAATCCAAATCTAATGTTTCGGGATTAACGCTTCCAGTTGCAGGGTCAAGCCCAAATATATATATGTCATTTATAGTTCCACGTTCCTCTAACATATGTGTGCCATTTTGCATTGCCAACCATTGTTCTTCTTTCAGCACAAGATTAATATCATCTAACCATTCCATTTCCATCTGCATTCTAAAATCTTGCTCTGTCATTTGCCCATTGCCTTCCCATAATTCTGGATTCAATGGGAAATATTTTTTCTTAATATTAATAGGCATACAACTATATATATATTGTGGGCATTCCTGGGAAGTCCCGTCCCATTCATATACCCCGTCTTTGTTCATTTTAAAGCCTTTATAAACTATTCTGTTATCATCATTCCAATATATATCACACTTATCCCATGGATATATAATTTTTTTAATTGGATTACGTTTAGATTTATCTAAGAAATCTTTATGATAATGGTTATTGTACATAAAGACTCCAATTTTAATTATCTTCTTATAGGAATGAGAACCTAGCATTGGGTAAATTTTAGAACTCCATGCGAAATCTGACACGAGATGTGAATTATGAACCAACATATCATTGGCAAAAAAATTATGGTTTTTCGTTTCAATATCATATACCATATCAAGTTGTTTTGTTGGCGTTACTTTTTTAACTGCTCCGTTATCATTATATATAATTATTTCATCCTTATAGTTAACAAATTTAGCTTGGACATACCCCCTATTAGTGGTATAAATTAAATGATCTTCTGTACATTTTAATTGTAAATTCTTACCGTTCACTTCATAATCAATTATTACGCATTCTTTGGTACATGGGTATTCCCAATAATTCAACACGGGGGTATATTCTATTTCGTTTGTTTCCAAATTCTGTGTTGCAACGTTAACATTTAATTTATTCCTTACAATTTCTTTTATTGTCCTATATGCTTTATCCTCACATAATATTTTGGAATCTCCATCTAAACTTTCATCGACTACCACGCAATTATGAACTAACGCACTATTAGCAAAATAATTATGATTGTCTTTTACAGTTATATCATATACATATTCATTAGAATAATCTTCAATAATTTCAATTGATTTAATATTCCCCCCTTTTTTATTACTCATTATGCACCTCCCCATCTATATGTTGTAAATAGGGTTTGATATATGTTTTATAATCCACATCAACTAAACTGGGATATCTTTTTTTATCTCCAACAACAGTAATATGTAGTGTTGGATATTGTTCACGGAATAATTGCAATTTTATTTTATCGTTTTCAAAAAATTGTCCTTTAATTTCTACCCATTCTGTCTTCGACAGCTGAATGTCTGGTGTAAATCTGTGCGTATCTCCATTTGAATAAATAAGTATAAATACTTTACTCTCATATTGATATGGTATTTTCAGTAATTTTAATACTCTGCAATAATTCTTCTCCCAACTACTACGAGTGTAATGTCCTAAATCCATCTGATAACCTTTTTCAAAATGTTTAAAATTGCACTGTATATTGTTATATGACCCGTTTTGTTGTCTTACTTTTGCAATTTTTTTTGCTGCAATTTTCTTCGTGCAATAGGAACACAATTTTTTTGTTGTTCTCAATCTTTTAAGGGTTGTTTCGGTACCATTTATATAAAATGTTTCGCCACAATTATTGCAAATTATTCCTTCTGTTAACCGTGGTTTAATTTTTGCAAATTTACCACCATTTATCTTACCCCATTTTTCGCCCCACTCTTTACATAAAGTAATAGTTTTTGCAGAAACAAGGTGCCCCATTAAAGAATTGCTTACCTGTTTAACCCTATTATCAGTTTCCTTAGTTAATCCTTTATTCCAGGGAGTTAATTCTCCATTTATATGTTTTTTTATTTGAGTTTGTTTACTCTTCCCCCCACGTTTTAAATATTCTTCGTGAGTTGTACGTTTATTTCGGTTAATAGTTGCAATAGAACGTGCCACAGTTATTATATCGCGCTCTAAATTCAAATCCTTTGCTTTCACCCAACCACGATTTTTTGTGCATATTTCATGGTCTTCTGTACATACAAGAGTTTCTATTCTACCATTTGCTTCAAACTGTATTTTTAACATTTTGCGTTTATTTAATTTGTTTTTATGCCAGTGCGTTATCGGTTTATATTCTATTTGTTTAGTATGTTCATTATATGATTTTATTAATATGTTTTTTTTGTTTTCCACAATATCTCCGATTAACATTTGACCTTTGTTAGTGTTTATCAAAATTTTAGAGTCCATACAATTAGGGTGCTCGCCTTCCGACATAGTTTTATCATTACCAGATAATGCTTGAACTTTTGCCCCATTCATAAACTCCATTACCATAGAAGAACTTTTTTCCCAATTTATTGCGTCTTTGATTAATGTTGTTGAAGAAGATATTATTTGATACATTTCATTTAACAATCTTTTGGACTGTGGACCCTTAGGGGCAAATATGGCTATGATTAACTTTGGCGTGGTTCTACATAATTCTATTAATGATAATGCAACCCCATAGCTTTTACCAGCACCACGGGCCTGTCCGATAACAATATGGCGTTCTAATGGGCTTATAACACTTTCAAATATTTCAATCTGATTATTATATACTGCAACATTATATTTATCTTGCACATATTGTTTAGTGTTAAATACATTAGTTAATTCATTTATGCCAATAGTCTTAAAATTTTCATGTTCTTTCTCGGTAAACATTTATCCTCCTCTCTTTGCATATAACAAAAAAGGATACCCCCTTTGTACAATAGAGGTATCCTTATGTCTTACTTTTTTATAGTATTATCTTTTATTTCATACTTTAATATTTTGCCATTTTCGTTACGTACTTCTTCTATCCACATTTTTTTTATTCTATTTTTATCTTCTATCGTCACAATACAATCCTGGAACACACTAACATTAGCACTCACATTGTTTTTTGCTTCAGCCTTTACCGTCATCGTTTCACCTCGTGTATTTTTTTACATTATTTCTTGAACAATCCTTTGAACCAGTTCGCAATACCGTCTACCACATTCTTTATTCCGCTTGCAATTCCTTCCATTATCTCATTCGCTTCATCATACATATTCAGCACATTGTCCCATGTTGCTTCTGCACTAACTACTTTTTGATTTTTGATTATGACGTATCTTATTTTTGATAACGTTCCGTCTACCTTTGTTACTTTTGCTTCAATTTCTGCCATTTTCTTTTTCTTATCGTCTATATCTGCTTTCAATGTTTCATATGTGCCCTTATCTATGTCGGACAATTTATCCAATTCTATCAACTTTTCGTATGCCTTATCTATCCATACAACTTCCTCTTCATTAATCCTTATTACCTTTTCTGTGCTTGTTTTTAATTCGTCATTTTTTTCTAATACTTTATCTAATGTATCTTTAAGTTCTTTTGTATGTTTGGCTGTTTCGAAAGATTCATTTAATGTGGTATCAACTTGTTTTATATAACTTTTTATGGTGTCTAATTTCATTTCCTGTAATTCAGCAAGTTCCTTTAAATCTGTTACCATTGAAATTAATTGTTTAGACTTTGTTTGAGGTGCTTGCTGGACCTCTTCATCCTTAAGTTTAGGGCTTTTTTTCTCTAATACAGATACTTCATATTTGGGTTCAGCAGAAATTATTTCATTTTTTTTTTTAGCCTGCAACCTTGCTTTTAATGCAGATATGATGTCTTTCTTTGATTTTTTGACTTCTTTTTTACTTCCCTTTTTATCTACCTTTACTTCCTCTTTATCTTTCTTTTTCTTTTTAATATCTTCTATTTTCTTTTTAGCCAAGAGTTTACCTTCATCTTCTTGCTTTGCTACAATGGCCCGTTTCTTTTTATCTTCCATTCTCTTAGCAATTAATTGTTTTGCGTGTTTTCTCGCTTTAATTTTTGCAATTACTTCCTGTTTGCGTGCAGATTCAGTCTTAACTTCCACCTGTTCAATCTTAGCTTTTAATTCTTTCACTTTCTTTTTCGCTTCTATTTTTTTAGCAATTTCCTTAGCCTGTTTTTTAAGTTTTATATTCGCAATTACTTCTTTAACTTTCGATTTAACCTTTTCTTTTTCTTCTGCTGATAATTCTTTTTTTTCGTCTTCTTTTTTTGCTTCCACAACGGGTTCTGCAACAGGTTCGGCAGGCTTTGTGGAGTCAGTAACAGTAGGTTCAACTATGGGTTCAACGACAGGCTCAACCGGTGAAACTGCGTCTGCCTTTATAGCCGCCTTCTCCGCTAATGCTTTCTGTATTGCTTCTAAATCTTCCTGGTTCTGCTTTCTACCTTGTGTCGCCACTACACTTTTAATACACCCTAATAATGTTTTGCTAATTCCCATGTTAAATCCTCCTATATCAATTTTATTTTATTAAAAAATTCATTTGATTTACTTTTAAACTGTTCCCAATTTTCTTCAATATATTCCCTTTCAATTTCTTCGCATAAGTCTAACATTTCATATATTTTACCTTTTAACTCTTCATTGCCTTCCTCTAACATTTTTTCTAATATTACCGTTCCATTTGTTGCCGCTTCTATAAACAATTTACCTTTATCCTCATTTAGCACTATGGTTAATTCTGTTGTATCTACTTTATTCCATAATGGGAAAGAATATGTAAATGTTTTCATAACAGTATTATTTTACCTGAACCAGATTACACATGATCCCATTGGGTTCTAATTTTACTGTATATTTTGCGCCCTTAATATCAATTGTCATACCGTCTGTTATGGTGATACCTTTTTCCTCAAACCATTTCTTTTCGAACAAAAATGATTTTTGAATATCTGTCATATTAGCAGACATAACTTTTGTTATACCATCTGCCATCATATTGTATTCTTGCATAGCGCGCACACATTCTTTTTCTATTGTTTCTTTAACGTTTGCCTTAATCTCTTCCTGTACCTTTTTCATAGTTTCATCTACAAATGCACTTACTTCTTTTTTATATGTATCAATTCCGCCCTGTGTTACTAATGTTCCTTTGCATATAGGTAGCGCATATGTTACTATCTCGTTATTAATTTTTGCTTTAACCATTACAGTTCCGTCTATTTTGCCTTCTTCATTAAATTTAACTGTGCTATCTGTGCTCATTATCTGTGGTATACCAGATTTATAACTTGTGCCACCACGTTTAATAAAGTCCTGGGCTTTAAGTTCAATTGACCTTAATGTATTTTCCCTAACTGTAGTAAACATATCATTTTCTTTATCTATATTATTTTTTATAAAATATTTATAATTAACTCCCGCATTATATGTTTTATCCTGTGAGTCTGTAGGGAGTTCAGAACCCTTAACATTGAGTTTATATTCTCCTGCGAAAGAAGGTATCATTTTGAAATTTTCAGCTGCCATAACGCATAACTGTTCTATCGCCTTTTCTGTTATATTTTCTTTCCTCATCTGTTTACCAATAATACCAACAGTAGGGTAAGATATATCGTATACGCCCGCCGAAATCTCTTCTGCCTCTATTAACGACATATCAAATGTGATTTTAGAAAAATCTTCCTGCACAGAAGCCTCTATCTGCTTTCTATTCGCTATAACAAATCCATCTTCCACTGTACTAGCAGCTTCAATACTATTTTCTACATTCTTAATTACATAGTTACCCATATGATTCGGAACAAAATTAAACTCTCCACGCTTGAAACCATTTAAGTGGTAGTCGGCCGTTACAACATAACCAGTATCTTTTTTATCAGTAGCAAGTACCTGAACTTTAGTTGCACCATTTGACCTTAAAACCTTCTGCAACATAGAATATATATATCCTTTAGTAAGTTCCTCTTTCCTTTCATTCGCCCTAATTTCCTCTGAATTGTCGAGAAGTTTTTCTATGTCCATGTACCCTACCTCCAATTATCTTATTTTTATAATATTTTTATTCACATTTTATCCACAAATTGTCCATACACAAAAATACTGTTTCATAACTAATTTTGTGATTATCTGGTAAAGATTATATTACCCTTGCCGTCATGTATCCATGCATATTTCCCAATACTTCCCACAGTTTCTGTTCCCTCTCCACGTTCATCTTTATATGACTGTTGTCTTTCTTTCTGTGTAAAATCATCAAATGTTAGTCCATTTGCGTCTAATTCCACAGGTAATTGTTTTTCAGATATTGTAACATGTTCACCTAATTCATCTTTTTTCGTTGTATATTTACTAAATAAACTGTCCAGACAATCTTCCAATGTGTTTCTTTTCTTAGGCTTTAAATCTTCCATTCCTACTTCTATAACTTTCATATTTTTACTAACTGTTCTACGATCCCAATTAGTGATTTCATCACCCTGCGAAGATATTTCAAATATTTTATCCTTATATTTTCTTTGAAACTTTTTTTCTATCTCGTCCTCATCTGAATCAAATCCTTCAAAATCCCTAAGATTAAATGATCCAGGAGAATATAATACAAATTGTGTATTTGATATTTTTATAAATCTTGTTCTAAAGGGCTTATAATATTCTTGAGAAGACTCTGGGCGTATTTCGGCATCAGGAACAGTAAATAATGCACCAATAGATAAATCGCCCACTGGTTTAGCATAATTAGGCATAGATTTTTTATCTACCACAACAACAAAAGCGGTAAAGTAAATGGGGACAGCCTTAGCGTCAGTTACTTTTATACTTATGTTGTTATTTGTTGTTATTGTATCTTCTGTTTTTTTAACAAAAACTGTGTCCCAGTTTAATGTTTTTTGTCCCACTGCGTCTATAATTTTTTGATATACTTTGGGATTACGGTCTTGTATTTTTTCTATATTCAAATAAAATTTAGCATTAATCGCCACGTCTGCCAATGTAAATTCTAAGTCTATACACACTTCTTTCTTTTGTGTACATATCATAATTGGACTTTTTTTAATTAAGGGGGTGTCAAATGGAAATTCGCCTAATTGTTGCCACTTATAATTTTTAACCAACTGTGGAAAACTACCTTCCATAACTTTTTTGTCCAAATGAAACAAATCGCCAACGTCAAGGTTATTAAATGGTATTTCCATATATTTAATTTCTGCACTCACATGTCTAGATGCTACTGGCAATCCTACAAATTTATACTTTATTATTTTTTTATCCCTATCAATAGAAATATTCATATTTTCATTATTTACAAATCCAAAATTATCCTGTAACTTTTTGATAACAGTTTGTTTGATTGTACTATCGTCATATTTCCATATAGGGTTATTGGCATCTAGCGATAATGTTTTATTAAGATAATCTTCGGCATGGTCATAATATTTTTTCTCATTATAATCACTATTTTGGTTGGGCATTCCCCTATGGTTCATTCCACTATCAAATGTCATATCTGGAATGAATAAATCATTAAGGTTATCATTACCCTTACCCTTATAATCAGAGTCGTTTCTATCGTGATACCATATATTGGTGGGATTAAATCTATTGAATTTTGCGTAT
>Ga0172381_10005792_pt1 | contig 12476 bp, 17 predicted proteins | sample Leawel6488metaG_FD_119754 | JGI IMG/M metagenome (GOLD analysis project Ga0172381, IMG submission 119754) | Leachate microbial communities from a municipal landfill in Southern Ontario, Canada - Leachate well 64-88 metaG | ecosystem: Engineered > Solid waste > Landfill > Unclassified | place...
GTCAAGGGATGGCTGGCGCTGATGGCATTTGTCGAGAAGAACAAGCCGGTGTGATTCCGGACAAAAACAAACAGAGCGCCGGTGTCTGACCCTCGCGGCATACACCGGCAGCAGAAGAGCCCCGACTGGAGAAATCCGGCCGGGGCTTTTTTTGCGTTTGCGCTTCACCGTAAAGTCTACCGTAAGTCACCGTAAATAACCGTAAAAATAATGTTGTTTTATGCACTATCACGCATTATAAAATGAAAATAAAAAACCTCGAAACCACTACAGTAACGAGGTTTTGGGGTGGTGCGCCTTCACGGGCTCGAACCGGGGACCCACTGATTAAGAGTCAGTGTGCAATGCCTTGTTTGCAGTCCTTTCCGGGCAATAACCGTAAATTCACCGTAAAGCATGATTTTAATAGCTCTGTTTGGACGGGATAAGGGTTCTCAAAACTGGCTCCGTCGAGGTGGGTATACACGTCTGATGTCATCTTGCTGTCGGCGTGCCCCATGATATATTTTGCTCGAAGCAGGGGAATTTCAGCATAATATAGCGCCGTGCAAAACGTGTGCCAAAGCTCATGTGATTACCTCCTCGCGTTATGTTTCGATTTTATATCGCATAACCCATAATGTAAAGATGTTTTCGCATATTGAGTAAAATCAAGGCCATTTGCTATTGACTCGCTACTCAGATTGGGTTATCATGGCATTAATAACTCAAAATGAGTAACGATCGGAGGGGCTAATTTGTGGAAAACAGGATAAGGCAGGAGAGAGCGGCAAAGAGATTGACTCAAGAATCGTTGGCAATAATAGTTTCGGTAACGAGAGCAACAATCAAAAACTGGGAAACGGGCGCAACGGAAATTCCCATGTCAAAAATAAACACTCTCTGTGATTTTTTCAAATGCACGTCCGACTGGCTGCTCGGTCGCACGGAAGAACGTAACGGCCAGAAATCAGCCTAACCAACCGCCCCCGGAGGCGGCATTTCAGAAGAAGGGAGGAACACACATATGCCAGACAACCAGGAATCCAAAAGTATGACCCAGGTTCTGATTGATTTCGTAATCCGCATCGCGGAAGACAGGCAGGCAACCGAAGCACAGTTGGACGCTATGGCATCGATTGCCCGCTATCTGCTAGACCAAAGGACGCACTGACGGCTCATGCAGTTTGCCAAACTCGGCTCGGATTTTGTTAATTGTATCATCGTACTTTCGACAATATTCTTCCGGGCTGAGTTGTGCTCCAAAACCGTACTTGTCCATCCAGCTTATTGCCAGTTCGTGAAAAACCTGCTCAAGGTTTGGCCGTATTTCAACTGGATGACGCAATTCAACGTATTCACCCATCTTTATCACCCCCTTCCCGTAGCCACACATGAACAAAATTATACCACAAGGAGGTACCCAGCCATGCCAGAACAAACGCCATGCGAAAACTGGCCGGAACTGCTCGACGTGAACGATGTCGCCAGATGCACCGGCATGACACTGAAAGACGCTCGCCGGATATTCAACGCGCCGGACTTCCCCCTGCTGATTCCGGGCAAGCGAGCCGACCGGCTGGTCAATAAGGTCAAGCTGCTCCGGTATCTCCGGGGCGAGCAATAAGGAGGAATTGATATGCCAACAATAATTGAACGCTACGAAGAGCTTCGCAAGGAATTTCCGCTCTACAACGATCAAGCCATCCTGCTCGTCGCCGAACAGATCGACCGGGCCGTAAACGCTATCGAAAAATTCACGGCGGTCATGACGGGAAACGCCGCACCGTTCACTCGCGAAGAACTGGCCGTATTGGCCGAACTCGAAAAAGGCTATCCATATGAAATTCTTGGCGGCACTGAATCGCAGGAAGCGTTTGCCCGCCTCAGAAAGCAAGCCGTCATCGACCGCTACAGAATGGAGGTACCCGCAGATGAGCAGCCTGACACGGACAATCGGAAGAGCCAAGCGTAGATTGCACTGGCCTGAATCAAAATGGCGCCAAATACGCCTGTTCGCCTATGCCTGGCGATTCGCAAAAGCCGAAAAGATCGAAGCCAAGAAGACCGGCCGGAAATTGATCATTAATGACTGGACGGCTTACTGCAATCATTTGGTCCAGAAATGGACGAAAGCGGCCAGGGAAGGGAAGAAGGTGAAAGTATGAAACGATAGCGAGGTACTTTCAGAATAAATAAAAGACCGCCCGTTATCGCCGGACGGCCAAATGAAATGAGGTTATGTCACATGAAAAGAATATCACAGCGAATAAAAAGAGTCAATCCCACCATCGAAAACAACCACACCGGGCGCCGTCTGGACTCGTATCGCAGTCAGGACAAATGGCTCGACCTGTTCATTGTGGGCATCATCCTGCTGCTGATCGGGCTGGTTTTTGCCTTCATCATGACGACCGAGAAATTTATCCCGGCATATAACCAGGTTCGCACCGCCCAATCCGACATGAACGCACGGATCGGCCAGCTGGACGCAGACGTGATCCGGATATCCGAGGCGGTCGAATCCTGGCCGGGCATCACCGAAACGACCGTGATTGAAACAGAGCCGGCCAAGGCGGCGGTGACGGAAACGACCGAGGCAGAGACCGCGAACATGAAATTAATCGGCACCTTTAAAGTCACAGCCTATTGTCCCTGCCCGAAATGTTGCGGTAAGTGGTCAGGACAAAAGATGTGGAACGGCAGATATCCGGAAGAGGGCCGCACAGTCGGCGCCGATTACGATGTTCTGCCGCGAGGGACGCGAATCTATATTGAATCGGTCGGTATCCGGACAGTTGAAGACACTGGCAACTATACCGGGAACCGGCTTGATCTGTTTTTCTCAGACCATCAGGAGGCGCTTGACTGGACGGCGCCGAACGGCCACCACGATCTGAAAGTGTGGATTGTCGAGGAGGCCGAACAATATGCCAGAACCCGATGCCCCTGAAAAGTTTATAAACGCATTGAAAAATTACGGGTTCAAATTCAACTTGTCCGAATCGGAAACGAAACTGCTCTGCAAGGATTGTTCATACTACCGGCCGATCGGCAGCGCATACATCTACCCGAAAGGCCGGACGGAATTTCTAAAGACTTGCCAATATCTGCCAATGTGCGAGAGAGCTTATCAGACGGCGCTGGCATCGAGGCAGATTGAGATGGAGGCCGAATAATGGGGCTGATCATTGACAACTTTGCGGGCGGGGGCGGCGCGACAACCGGAATAGAAATGGCGCTTGGCCGTTATGTCGATATCGCCATTAACCATGACCCTGCCGCCATCGCCATGCACATTGTGAACCATCCGCACACGAAACATTATTGCGAGGACGTCTGGACGGTTGATCCAATAGAGGCGACTCAAGGCCGTCCGGTCGATCCGGCAAGGTTTTGTCCGGACTGCGGGAGGCCGCTCACAAGAGAGGCTTCGGCCAACTGGCCGCCCCTAGCCACGCAGCAGGAGGCACCCCATGATAACACGCATTAAATACTACATCTTCGTCATCCGCTGGATCTGGCAACATCGCACGGAGAAGGACTGCCGGCAGAAGTGGAAACGGATGGAAAGGGAATGGGAGGCGATGAAAAAGATGAAGAAATAATAAAAACAGGCCGCTGCTAGAACAGACGGCCCGACACAAGAGTTATCACCAACATTATATCACAGGAGGAATCACAAGTGAAAAAAATCGTTTTCCAAAAAATCCCAAAGATTGCAAAAGAAAAAACGTCGCAGCAGATTCGCGTTACTACCGAGATTTATGACCAGCTGATTAAGATTTGCGAAGAAACGGGTCTGACGCTCTGTAAGGTTACCAGCAAGATCATCAAGGCAGCGCTGCCGTTTGTAGAGCTACAGGAATCACCATTCACTCCAGACGATGACGAATTGGAGGATGAGGACGAATGAACATCAAGATCAACAAGCTCGAGATAGAAAATGTCAAGCGAGTCAAGGCGGTCAAAATGGAGCCTGCCGCCAACGGCCTGACAGTTATTGGTGGCAACAACCGGCAAGGGAAAACATCTGTTCTGGATGCCATTGCGTGGGTTCTTGGCGGCGATAAATACCGCCCAAGCGAACCGCAACGAGACGGATCCGTTATTCCGCCGAGTCTCCACATTGTTATGTCCAATGGGCTGATCGTCGAACGAAAGGGCAAGAACAGCGACTTGAAGGTTATTGATCCGAACGGCCAGAAGGGAGGCCAGCAACTGCTGAACAGCTTTGTTGAAGCCCTGGCGTTGGACCTGCCAAAGTTTATGGGACAGTCTGGCAAGGACAAGGCGCTGACCTTGCTGCAGATTATCGGGGTCGGCAATCAATTGTATGAATTGGAGAGTCAGGAAGCAGAGCTATACAACAGGCGCCTTACAATCGGACAGATTGCGGACCAGAAAAAGAAATTCGCCGCCGAGCAGCCATACTATCCGGACGCTCCAAAAGAGCCGATAGCTGCTTCGGAACTGATTAAACAGCAGCAGGACATTCTTGCAAAGAATGGCGAGAATAACCGGAAACGTCAGAACATGACAAAGTATCAGTCGGAAGTTGAAAAGCTTGAAGACGATATTCGGGGCCTCCAGCTCAAGTTGGCTGAGGCTATGAACAACCTGGAAACGGCTAGAAAGTCTGCTCTCGACCTGCATGATGAATCCACTTCCGAGCTTGAGGCAAACATTACCAATATTGAAACCATCAACCGAAAAGTCCGGGCGAATCTCGACAAGGACAAGGCCGAAGAAGATGCTGGAACTTTCGAGGAACAGTATAACGAACTAACCGTCAAGATTAATGGCATCCGGCAGGCAAAGATTGATCTTCTGAACGGCGCGAAGTTGCCGTTGCCGGGATTGTCTGTCAAGGATGGCGAACTGACATATAACGGGTTTCAATGGGACAACATGTCAAGCGCCGATCAATTGATCGTCTCAACTGCAATCGTCAGGAGCTTAAACCCGAATTGCGGATTCGTTCTCCTGGACAAGCTTGAACAGATGGACATAAACGAGCTTCACAGGTTCGGCGAATGGCTTGAGTCCGAAGGGTTGCAGGCAATTGCAACCAGGGTAAGCACCGGTGATGAGTGCAGCATCATCATTGAGGATGGGTATTCTGTTGGACAAGAAGCGCCAGTTGCTGCAGCGGAGCCAGAAACAAAATCAACATGGAAGGCAGGTAAATTCTAATGATTCAAATTTTTACAGGAAAGGTGAATTCCGCTCAAAAGATCGTTGTTTATGGTCCGGAAGGGATCGGAAAGTCAACTTTTGCGTCACAGTTCCCGGAAGCACTTTTTATCGATACGGAAGGCAGTACCACACACATGAATGTCGCCCGGACCCAGAAGCCCAGCAGCTGGACGATGCTGCTCGAATTGGTCAAAGATGTCAGGGAGAATCCGGCCTTATGCAGAACGCTGGTTATCGATACCGGAGACTGGGCCGAAATGCTTTGTTCGGATTTCATTTGTGCAAGAGCACAGGTCAAGGGCATAGAAGATTTTGGATATGGCAAGGGATACACCTATCTCGAAGAGGAGTTTGGCAAATTTCTTAACATGCTTACCGACTTGATTGGGATGGGTATCAACATTGTAATCACAGCACATGCTCAGATGCGGAAATTTGAACAACCAGACGAAATGGGTGCTTATGATCGCTGGGAATTGAAGCTTGAAAAGAAAACCTCAGCGCTTGTCAAGGAATGGGCGGACATGGTCCTGTTCGCGAACTACAAAACAATCGTGGTCAACGTTGACAACCAGGGCGCACAGAAGGGAAAAAACAAAGCCCAGGGCGGCAGCAGGGTCATGTACACAACTCATCATCCTTGCTGGGATGCGAAGAATCGCCATGACCTGGCGCCTGAGCTGCCGTTTGAATATGCCAATATTGCACATTTGATAAACTCTTCACCCGCCGTCGAGGCCGTTAAGTCTGTTTCTGCGCCTGCCCCTGTTCCAACTCCCCCACAAGCTACGATTCCGGCACAGTTGGTACAGTTGGCACAATCGCCAAAACAACCAAAGGCTTCTGACATTCCGGCAGCACTTGCGGATCTGATGAAGGCCAATCATGTATCCAGCGAGGAGATCCAGGCAGTAGTTGCAGAAAAAGGCTATTACCCAAATAACACACCCATTGCAAATTATGATTCGGACTTTGTCGCAGGCGTTCTCGTTGGAGCCTGGACGCAAGTCTATGAAATGATCAAAGCCCGCCAAAATGATGGCGAATTACCCTTTGATACTAATAAATAAAAAATGGAGGATATGGAAATGGCAAACGAAACAGGTAGAGAACTTAACTGGGACGACACAATCGAGCGCGACGGGAATGAACCGTTGCAGGAAGGCGACTATGATTTTCGAGTGATCAGTTTTGAGCGGGGTAGGCACGCAGGAAGCGACAAATTGCCCCCATGCAACAAGGCCATTGTTACAATCCAGGTACTGGCCACAGATAAGGCAGTTGAATTAAAGCACAATCTTTTTCTTCACACATCTACCGAGGGCATATTGTCGGCATTCTTTGGTGCGATTGGCCAAAAGAAGAGGGGCGAAAAGCTACAAATGAACTGGACTACCGTCCCCGGATCAACTGGAAGGTGCAAGGTAGGAATCAGAAACTGGAAAAACGACCAGGGCGAGGATCGCCAATCCAACGAGATCAAGCGCTTCTATCCGAAAGAGGATAAGGCATTTGTGCCGGGGAGGTTCTGATGGTAGAGCTCCGTCCATATCAGACAGAAGCGAAAGATGCGATCCTGACTGAATGGGACAAGGGAGTAAGGCGAACCTTGCTGGTCCTGCCAACGGGCACGGGTAAAACAATTGTGTTCAGCAAGGTCATTGAGGATAGGGTGAGGGCCGGCGAAAGGGTGCTGGTCCTCGCTCACCGGGCCGAACTTCTGGACCAGGCTGCTGACAAGCTTGCGAAGGCAACTGGACTTATGTGCGCCACGGAGAAGGCTGAATCGTCATGTATCGGCAGCTGGTTCCGGGTAGTAGTAGGATCCGTCCAATCACTCATGAGGGAAAAGCGGCTGAGTCGGTTTGACCCTGATTATTTTGGCAGTATCATCGTCGATGAAGCCCATCACTGCATCAGCGACAGTTACCAGCGTGTTCTTCAATATTTTGAAGATGCGAATGTTCTTGGTGTAACAGCCACTCCGGATCGCGGAGACATGCGTAACCTGGGATCTTATTTTGAATCACTGGCGTATGAATATTCACTTCCGAAAGCAATTAAAGAAGGATTCCTGTGTCCCATATCTGCCCAGACAATCCCGCTCAGACTTGACCTAACCGGAGTAGGTCAACAGGCCGGAGATTTCAAGGCAGCAGACCTCGGGACCGCTCTTGATCCGTACCTTTACCAAATCGCGGAAGAAATGCGGCAGCATTGCCCGGACCGGAAAACCGTTGTGTTTCTTCCATTAATCAAAACCAGCCAGAAGTTTTGCGAAATTCTCAAATCAAAAGGCTTTAACGCCGTCGAGGTTAACGGTGAAAGCGACGACAGGACAAAGATCCTTCAAGATTTTGACGCTGGCCGCTACGACGTTCTGTGCAACTCCATGTTATTAACCGAGGGGTGGGATTGTCCATCAGTGGACTGCATAGTTGTGTTGAGGCCAACGAAGATCAGGAGCCTGTATAGTCAAATGGTAGGGCGTGGAACCCGAATTTATCCAGGCAAGGATAATCTGCTATTACTTGATTTTCTATGGCATACGGAACGACACGAGCTCTGCCATCCTGCTCATCTTATTTGTGAAAACGAAGAGGTTGCACAGAAGATGACGGAAAATATCGAAGCGGCTGGATGCCCAATCGACATCGAGGCAGCGGAACTACAGGCTACCGGGGACATTGTCGCGGCCAGGGAAGAGGCGCTTGCCAAGAAGCTGCAGGAAATGAAACACCGCAAGAAGAAGTTGGTTGATCCACTACAGTTCGAGATGTCTATACAAGCAGAAGACCTGTCAAGCTACGTGCCGGCATTTGGCTGGGAAATGGCGCCACCTTCCGACAAGCAGAAGCAGGTTCTTGAAAAACTGGGAATTCTTCCTGACGATATCGACAATGCGGGGAAAGCTGCCATGATCCTGAATCGGCTGGACAAGAGGCGAGAAGAAGGGCTGACAACTCCAAAGCAAATACGGTTTCTTGAAGGTCGTGGGTTTCAGCATGTCGGCACATGGCCGTTTGAACAGGCTAGAAAACTAATTGATCGAATTGCCGCAAATGGCTGGAGCATTCCATATGACATAAATCCTGCCATTTACAAAGGAGCGTGACGAATGGAAAAACAGAACGTACTTGACCTATTGCCGTTTATCGACCCGTCTGCCCTGGACTATACGGAATGGACAGCTGTAGGCATGGCCTTGAAAGAAGAAGGGTACACAGCAGCAGACTGGGACGAATGGAGCAGGCGAGACGCCAGCAGATATCACCAGGGAGAATGCTTCAAAAAATGGAGCAGTTTCAACGGAACAGAGACGCCCATAACGGGCGGAACGATTGTTCAGATGGCTCGTGATCACGGATGGGAGCCAGTACACGAAACCGACGGTCACGAACTTGACTGGGACGCGATTATTGGCGGGAAAGATGATCTGGTAATCATTAACAAGAACTGGATCGAAGGCCGCGAGGTTATTGAGCCGGCGGCATGGAATCCTGCGGGCGAGCTTGCAAAGTACCTGGAAATCCTTTTTCAATCTACGGAAAATGTCGGGTATGTAACCGACAGCTGGGAAAAAGACGGTCGATACATGCCGACAAAAGGCGTATGGGACAGGACTGCAGGCGAATTGATTCAACAGCTCAATAAATGCAAAGGCGATATTGGCTCAGTCATCGGTGATTACAAGCCAGAAGTAGGGGCATGGATCCGATTCAATCCACTAGATGGGGCCGGGTGTAAAAACGAGAATGTAACAGATTTCCGGTTTGCCCTTGTGGAATCCGATGCGATGGACATTGATCAGCAGAACGCCATTATCCGAGAGTTGGAGTTGCCGGTTGCCTGCCTGGTTCATTCTGGGAAAAAGAGCCTGCATGCGATTGTCCGGGTTGATGCTGCCAATTATGAGGAATACAGGAAGCGCGTCGACTACTTGTACAATGTCTGCCAAAAGAATGGGCTAAAGATAGACAGCCAGAACAGAAACCCGTCCAGGCTGTCCAGGATGCCGGGAATCATGCGAAGTGGACAGAAGCAATTCCTGGTTGATGCCAATATAGGAAAGGCGTCCTGGGTGGAATGGCACGAATGGATAGAGGGTATTAATGACGATCTCCCGGAGCCGGAAAACCTGATCAATGTCTGGGACAATTTACCGGCACTATCACTGCCCCTGATCAATAATGTCCTTCGGCAGGGACATAAGATGCTGCTTGCCGGTCCATCGAAAGCAGGCAAGTCATACGCGCTGATCGAACTGTGTTGTGCAATTGCTGAGGGTAAGAAGTGGTTGCAATGGACCTGCACCAAAGGAAAGATCATGTATGTAAATCTGGAGCTGGACCGGGCCAGCTGTCTTCATCGATTTCGAGACGTTTATCAGGCGCTGGGGTGGCAGCCGGACAACCTGGCTAATATTGATATCTGGAATCTGCGAGGGAAAGCCGTTCCAATGGACAGGCTTGCTCCTAAGCTAATTCGCAGAGCACAGAAAAAAAGTTACATCGCTATAATAATTGATCCGATTTACAAAGTTATAACTGGTGATGAGAACAGTGCCGACCAGATGGCTCATTTTTGCAACCAGTTTGACAGGGTATGTACGGACTTGGGTGCAGCCGTAATCTACTGCCACCACCACAGCAAGGGGCAGCAGGGGGCAAAGCGGAGCATGGACAGGGCATCTGGATCGGGTGTATTCGCCCGGGATCCGGACGTGCTGCTTGACTTGATTGAACTAGAAATGACAGAAGCGATACTGAAACAGGAAGAAAACAAGGCGGTTTGTGCTGTCTGCATCGAGGCGCTTGAGCGGCTTTTACCGACTTACATTGACGACCGGGTATCACAAGATGATGTCTGCAGCTCGAAGGCAATGACAGAACACTGTCATGGGGCTCTCACCCTTTCTCAGTTAAATGATCTCAAAGCAAAAATCGCAGAGACAAAGCAAGTCGTTCATCTTCGGTCAGCATGGCGTATTGACGGAACACTGCGCGAGTTTCCGAAATTCCCTCCGATCAACGTCTGGTTCGATTATCCGATACATACCGTTGATATGGTCGGCAGCCTGAAAGACATCGAGCCGGAAGGGGACCGTCCGCCATGGCAGAAGGCGATGGAAAAGCGCAAGCCAAAAGAAGCGAAGGAGAAGGACCGAAACATCTCGCTCGAAAATGCTTTTGAGGCCTGCGGAATGAACGGGGAGATAACGATTGATTCTCTGGCTGAGTACATGGGTGTCACCGTCAGGACGATATGGAGATACATCAAGGAACACGGCGGCTTCGAAACCGAGAAAAAAGGCGAAGGAATTCCGTCAATTGTGAGGAGGCGCACCCCATGACAGGAACCCGCGACAAAAACATATTTAATGTATTTGTCATACCTATCATAAGAGCCTGTGACAAAACCTATGACAAAAACATCTTTTATGTTTTTGTCGCCCATGACAGGAACCCGCGACAAAAACACTATCCTATATATCCTTATTTTTGTGTCACAGGTTCCCCGTCTCGGATGTTGTGTGCTGTCGTGCGTTAAGCTCACGCACGACGACAGCAGCAACTTCCACCCAGAGACTAAAAGCCAAATTTCAAAGAAAGAAGATATGACATCATGACAACTGAATTTTTTATGCCGATGATTACACCGACTATCACGGACCAAGAAAAGCGAATGGGAGTGTCTACGCTTGGCAAACCATTTACATACAAGCAGCAAGAGCTTTTGGAAGCCAGGTCAAAGCTGATTGCTCATCTGTCTGGACACGTTCCTAAGGATCCTTACGTGGCTGCGGTAAGGCTTATGGTTAAGTGGCTATTTCCGATCACGGGGAGTCATCGCAATGGTGAGTACAAGACCAGCAAGCCAGATACTGACAATCTGCAGAAGATGCTCAAAGACTGCATGACTACCTTACATTTTTGGAAAGATGACGCACTGGTAGTCAGTGAGATTGTTGAGAAGTTTTGGGCAGATCAGCCAGGGATCTATATCAGGATCGAGGATTTGACATGATTACTTATCGGATCCAATTTGTCGCGACTTGTCCGTTATGCCAACATCCAGACCGCCTCGATATGCATAGGATGGGTAAATCACACGTTGATTGGATCAGGGGGTTGGAGCCTATGAATGAATTACCGAACTGGCATTGCAAAAACTGTAAACAAAAAGTTACTGCCAAACTAAGTGGAGTCAGAACCGAGCAAGTGGGAAAGTATTAGCTGGGTCACACGGCTGGGATAGTGCGGTCGGTTGGCGATGCTCTGAAATTAATCGGAAAAAAATAGGGAGGAAGAAAAATGATTATCAAGCAAGACACATACGCCATTGGAGATGTTGTGCAGATTGTGGAGCTGGAGGCGCTTAGGAAATGCCGGTACAGCAACAAATTTGATGCTTTGTATAAAACAATGGAGGGGCACAGGTTTGGTCACTTGATCGCAAAATCAATTAGCGGAAAAGGTAAAGACAATTCAACGCTTTGGCTTTGTGAGTGCGACTGCGGTGTTCAAAAGATTGTAAGGACATCTTCTCTGCGCTCCGGGAACGTAACAAGTTGCGGTTGCAATCAAATAAATAACAGAAACCACACAACGCACGGATTGTCAAAAACGCCTCTTCATTCGGTTTGGCTAGGCATGAGGAAAAGGTGTTACAATCCACAGCGTTCAGATTATAAATATTATGGCGAAAGAGGAATAACCGTTTGTAATGAATGGATTTCCGATTTTGCTACATTTTACAAGTGGGCAGAAAACAACGGCTACAAGAAAGGGTTAACCATTGACAGAATAGACACGAACGGAAACTACTGCCCTGAAAACTGCCGATGGATACCGTTCCAGAAACAATTCCAAAACAGACGGAACACCAAGTGGATTGAAATAAACGGAAGGGTTCAGTCATTAGCAGAATGGTGCCGTGAATACAATCTTAATTATGGGCGGATAAAAACCCATTTGTGGCTCCATCCAGAATTAGATAAGGATCAACATCTTTTGCAGTGCATTGAGCGCGAATCCAGAAAGGAAGTTTTTGCATGAAATTATATAATCTCGAACCCATCCCCTGCATGACAGACGAGCCGCACCCGGAGATTGCGGAGGGTAGCACGTTTGTGGTGGTGAATAACCAACACCGAGAAGAATTCCAAGTTGGACAGATTGTAACTCTGACAAAAAATGATGAAACATGGTGCCCGTATTTTGACAAACATAGAGACCTCATGTGGTATCGCCTTTCCCCCGTGAACATCATCTACAAGCAAGACACGGCGGCGACTA
>Ga0172381_10005793_pt1 | contig 12476 bp, 10 predicted proteins | sample Leawel6488metaG_FD_119754 | JGI IMG/M metagenome (GOLD analysis project Ga0172381, IMG submission 119754) | Leachate microbial communities from a municipal landfill in Southern Ontario, Canada - Leachate well 64-88 metaG | ecosystem: Engineered > Solid waste > Landfill > Unclassified | place...
ACGGACTTCATCACCCTCGCAGTATCACCATCACCGGCACCGGCATTATTACATACCGCGCCACCGATGGTCGCCGGAATCCCCGCCGCCCATTCAAGTCCGCCAATTCCCTTTTTGACCAAATCTAAAATAAGCTTGCTCAAATATACTCCTCCACCCGCTTTTACCTCAAAAGCAGCAGCAGTATCGGTTTCGTTTACCTCGAAGCCCCTGTTTTCTGTCTTTATAACCAGACCATCAAAACCGCTATCTGAAAAAAGGAGATTGCTCCCTGCTCCCAGCACGAATACTTTCAACTTATTCCCCACAGCAAAATCTAGAGCGGCCCTGATTTCTTCCTCATTTCGGATGACACAAAAAAAACGGGCAACGCCGCCTATCTTGAAAGCGGAAAAATTTTTCAAGGAAACATTTTCCTCAATAAAGGATGGTTTTTGATTTTCCATATTTTTAGAAGATATCTATTAATACATTGAAGTTATTCTAGCATAGAACAAAACAGGCCGCAAAGCCTGTTCTATTCTCTTTTGTCCATCGCAAGAGACTGCAGGGTGTAAAGTTTGTAATAAGTACCTCTTTTTTTGATAAGCTCCTCGTGAGTTCCCTTCTCGACAATTCTACCTTTTTCAAGCACTACGATTCGATCAGCATGGACGATCGTGCTTAGACGGTGAGCGATTACGAAAGTAGTACGCTCTTTCATCAATTTCTGCATCGCCTGTTGCACCAAAGATTCCGATTTGGAATCGAGAGATGAGGTTGCTTCGTCCAGAATCAAGACCTTAGGATTTTTCAGAATTGCGCGCGCAATAGCGATTCGCTGTTTCTGTCCGCCAGAAAGCTGAACTCCGCGTTCTCCGACTTCCTCTTCCATTCCATTCGGAAAATCTTTCACAAAATCTTCGACATTAGCCGCCCTGATTGCGCTTTCAACCTCTTCCTCTGTCGCTTCCGGCTTACCATAAATCAAATTGTTGCGAACCGTGTCGTTAAACATACTGACATCTTGAGGTACGATAGCGATATTACCGCGAAGATCTTCGAGGCTCACTTTTTGTAAATCTACATCATCAAGAAAGATGCTTCCCGAGGTCGGTAAAATATATTTAGAAATGAGATCAACCAGAGTAGATTTCCCCACGCCGCTCTCTCCGACCAACGCCACCATCTCCCCTTGTTTCACTTTTAAATTTATATTGTGCAACACTTCACGCGTTTCATTGTAGGCAAACGAGACATCCCGAAACTCCACCTCGCCGCAGACATTATCTATCTTGATTTTATTTTTATCATCATAGTCCTCGGTTTCTTCTTCCAGCAAAGAATACCCTCGCCTAATGGCAGCCATCCAACGTCGCCAATGACTGATGTGATCCCCGACCCTCTGTAGCGGACTCTTCATCATCCCCAGATAACCGATAAAGGCGACGATTTGCGCCACACCGATACTCTGACTCCTATAGAGAAAAACGATCATCGCCAGAGAAGACACAACCATAAGAGCAATAATCAAATCCTGGATGAAGAAAGTCTTACGGGTCACTTTCCAGAATTTTTCAAAATACTCCATGGCCCTGCCCTGAAAAACGAGAGAAACTTTTTCATTTTCGATCCCCTCGCCGGAATTTGCTTTCACCAATTTTATGTTGGAGATTGAATCGTTAATCGTCCCGTAAGCTTCCTCATAGGCTTTATTTACCTCCATGATATGCTCACTGATGGGCTTGGAATATCGACTGGAAAAATAAAGAAAAAAAGAAATATACACTACCAAAAGTAGCAATATACCCCAATTTACAAAAACGCCGATCAAAAGCAAAACGCACGACATCATCAAGATATCCCTGCCAAACCAAAAAACGATACCCTCTAAAAGGTTTTCAAAAGCACCGGCCGCTTTGGTGTAGCGGGATGCAAGTTTTCCGCTTTTGTTCTTGTTGTGATAGGAAAGATTCAGGCTTATGGAATGCTGGTTTATAAGTAGAACATAATCATTGACGCATTTGACGGTGACCCTGCCTCCATTAACATAGAGATAACGCATCGTCCATTCGTAAGTAAGCTGGGCAAAAAACCAGAGAAAGAGCCAGAAAAAAAGCAATCTTAGAACGGCGTCAGCAATTATGAGTTCTACGATTTTTCCATAGATAAAAGGAATAAAGGACTCGATAAGCGAACCAAAAAACACGATCGCCATGATCTTGTAATATTCTTGCTTATATTTGGAGAGAAAACGCCAGATTATCCGGATATCTCCTCGGAAACTTTCTTCCATAAGAATTCACTGCTAAGTATAATGCCCTATAAGACATTTTTAGTTTAAGCTTTATTCTAACATAAATTTTCAAAAAGTCAAACCTAAGAACTTTTTACGCGCTATTTGTGGAGTAGCAGACTTCAGTCTGCGCGGCTATCCGATACACATAAAACAAGAAAGTTCGACTGATTTACCGGATTAGTACAACTGCGCGGGCTTCAACCCGCTATTTCGCATACCACTCCATCCGCCATAAAAATTAATTTTCCGCTTTCATTTGAACAATCCGTCCGCAATCTCGAAAATATCCCCCGCTCCCATAATGAGCAGCACATCGCCGGTTTTCTTTTTTTCATCGATAAATCTTCTAGTTTCAGCTAGGTCTTTTGCGTAAAAAATATGACCGACCAGCTTTTCGTTCCTTTTTTGTATATCTTCCACCAGATTTTGCGAACTCACCGCTTGATCTTCCGTTTCTTCTCTCCCCGCGACATCATAAATTTCAGTGAGAATTACTTCGTCCGCCGCGTCGAAACTTTTCAAAAAATCCTGATAGAGTCCGCGAGTGCGGTTGTGCTGATGCGGCTGGAACACCGCCACGATTCTGCGATCGGGATAGAATTCTTTCGCCGCACTGATAGTCAAGTCGACTGCCGTCGGATGATGAGCATAATCAGAGATTACTAACGCGCCTTCATACTCGCCCTTAATCTCGAACCTGCGCCAAATTCCTAAAAAACTTTCCAAAGATTTTTTTATTTTTTCCTCCGGTATATCCAGATAAACCCCTAGAACGATTGCTGCCATAGCATTTCTCGCGTTAAATTCTCCCGGTACACGCAAAGAAAATTCTCCCAGGTTTTCCGCGCCGTGTATAACTTCAAAATAAGTTCTTCCAGAGACCGCTCTAAAATTTTTCAGATAGAAATCATTTTTTTCATCCTTCCCGAAATATAAAATTTCTAAATCATGTTTTTCCGATTTTATCTTTAGGGCGACTTCGCGCACATTATCGTCATCGCCATTACAAATCAAAACTCCGTTATCCGGCAGGTGCCTCAAAAAATCCAGAAACGATTCTTTCATCTTGCCTATATTTTCATAGCAATCAGTATGATCCAGCTCGATATTATTAAGAATCGTAATATGCGGGTATAGGCTCATAAAATTATGGCTATATTCGCAAGCCTCCGCTACAAAATGCCCGCTACTGCCCACTCTCAAATTGCTGCCATAACGAGGCACGATGCTCCCTACTAAAACCGACGGATCGATGCCGCCGTCTTCCAGGACTCCTCCGACCATCGCCGTTGTAGTGGATTTTCCGTGAGTTCCACAGACTGCAATTCCCTTTCTGCTGTTGAATACAAGCCCGAGCGATTCGGCATAAGTGATTATCTGTAATCCTTTTTCTATAGAAGTCGCAAGCTCCGGATTCGTTTTTGAAACAGAAGCAGTATGAATAACTAAATCGATATCATCGGTAATATTTTCAGCAACCTGACCATAATTCACCTTGATTCCGATTTTTTCCAAACCGTTCGTGACCAAAGACGGTTTTATATCTGAACCGACCACCTCCTTGTTGAGAGATTTCATATAACGAGCGATTGCGCTCGTCCCTATTCCGCCGATTCCTATAAAATACACCTTCTTTAATTTTTCAATATCTACTTCTTCCATATTTATAATCTTATTTTGCTATCTTCATAATTTCGTCGGCAACTTTGTCGGCCGCATCTGGAATTGCAAGTTGTCTTGCCATCCTCATCATTTCCATCACCTTCAACCTATCTCCAAATATATTATCTATAGCATTCATAAAAAGATGTGGCTTCAAGTTCTTCTCGTTCAAAAGCATGGCCGCTCCCGCTTCGGAATAATAGAAGGCATTTTGTGTCTGCCGATCGCTTTCTGCCGTCGACAAAGGCACTAAAATACTTGGTTTACCAACCAGCATGATTTCAGCCACCGTATTGGCACCAGCACGACTGACAACTAGGTCACAAGCGGCATAAGCGTTAGCAAGGCTTTGTTTCAGGAAAGGAAAAAGATGATAATCGTCCAAGAATGCGATATTCATCTGAGCGACCTTGGATCTGATTTTTTCATAATCGCCGATTCCGCATTGGTGTATGATTTCATATTTCTGCAGGAGCTCCGGCAGTAATTCTATGATAAGGTTATTAATCTCCCTAGCCCCTCTACTTCCACCCATTATAAAAAGGACGGGTTTGTCTCCATCAATCATAAATTTTTTCCTACTCTCTTCACGACTGGCTTTGATCACAAAATCGCTTACAGGATTTCCGGAAAAGAAAACTTTTTCAGAGGGATATGCTGCTTCTGTCTGCTTGAAAGAAACGGCAATCCTTTTTGAAAAACGCGAAACCAATCTGTTCGCTTTGCTCGGTACCGAATCCGATTCATGCATCAAAACCGGAACCCTGAACAATTTGCCGGCGAAGGCAACGGGGAAAGAGATGTAATCACCCTTGACGAAAATCACATCCGGCATATAGTCAAAAACCCAGTATACTACCTTACAAAAGTTCGCCATAGCAGCAATGAACCCCAACTTACCTTTTTTGCCTCCGATTTTCAGACTTTTATGCTTGATATCCGTATCATTAACGAATGCTTTCAAAAAATCGCTCTCTGTACTTATGAGCATAAATTCCGCCCGCCCAGAAGAAGCGCCGCCACCAAGCTTGTTCTTGAGAGAATCGTAGACCGCGATTATCGGAGCCAGATGCCCAGCGGTAGATTCTCCTGCTATCATTATTCTCATGTTTTTATTAATTATATTTATTTTTTATTAAAAGAGTTGCCGAACCTGGAAATACTAAGCAAGATTCCCACTCCTGTCAGTGTGGCAAGAAGAGAAGACCCTCCATAGCTGATAAAAGGAAGAGGTATGCCGGTAAGAGGAATGAGAGATGTAATCGCCCCGATATTCATAATTGCCTGCAAAATTATCCATGAAGTTATCCCTACTGCCATAAATTTTCCAAAATCATCTTTAGCTTCTGAAGCAATCTTAAACCCTCTCTGGGCGAAAACGACAAATAGGACAATTATCAATACTGTACCCCATATACCCAACTCCTCGCCAATGATGGCAAAGATAGAATCGCCCATAGGCTCAGGGAGGTAATTAAATTTCTGCCTACTATGCCCCAAACCCAGACCTAGTAGTCCCCCCGAACCTATAGCGAGGAGCGATTGATTTATCTGATAACCGATCCCCTGCGGATCTAATTCGGGATGCAAAAAAACGGTCAAACGATTCATTCTATACGGAGCAATTTTTATAAGAGCCAGCACGCCGATAATTCCTCCGACAATCATTATAGATATATAGGTGAAGCCGGCGCCGGCGACAAAATACATTGCGAACGACACCCCCGAAATAACAATCAGAGTTCCCAAATCTGGCTGTTTTAAAATCGGAATCGCGATAAGGACCAAAATCATAAGAAAAGGAAAGAAAGCCTCGTTGGGGTCATTGATTTTTTTCTTCCGCTGCTCCAGCCAGGCGGCCAAGTAGATTATAAAAGCCACCTTGGCAAGCTCAGAAGGCTGTATGCTCATACCTGCTATGATAATCCATCTACTGGCACCTTTTGTCTCATAAGTAAGAGCGGGAATAAAAACAGAAACAAGAAGAGCAAGGGTCACAATTAGGAAAAACGGGGCATATTTTCTAAAGTTCCTATAGTCCACTTTGCTTAATATTGCCATAACTAGTAAACCTGGAACCATTCCATTAAAAAACTGATGTTTGAGATAATAAAAATTCTCACCGAAATTATTGTAGCTCAAAACGACACTGGCGCTAGAGAGTACGACAAGTCCCAACACCAACAGGAGTGCCACGACCGAAACCAGCTTTTTATCATAATTACCGATTTTCATTTTCAGTGTAAAATTATCTCCTTCATAACACTTTTTATTATTTCCAAAGGAAAATTTTTCAATTTACCCTTTTCTTCCATTATACCATAACCAAACTGGATGTTGGCATATTCGACATCTAATCCGATGACACTCCCTGCTGCGGAACAATCTAGAAAAAAATCATTTTTACCCATTTTTTTATCTCCACAATAAGCCTCTTTTTGAAATAATATTTTCCCCTTATCAAATTTATATATCCCACCCTTTAAAGTTTTTTTTATTTTTACATCTTTCTCGCTGATATTTCTTAAAATTATCTGAGAAAACATAAAGTCTCGTTTTCTTTCCTTTATTCCTATCTCACTAAAATCAAAATCCAAAAAAGAAAGAATGTGCAAAAGGAGAAAAGGCGTCTCTTTTGAAAAAATCTGTAGCTTAGTAAAAACCGGGACAGAGCCCACGAGTCGCGGATTAATTTCTATAAGGTTTATTTCATCGTCACTTATTTGAAAATCAAAACCCACAAAGCCACGATAATCATTTTGACAAAGCTTTTTTGCAACCCTTTCAATATTTAACTTCAGCCTTTTTTTACTCTTCTCGCTTAACTTCTTTCCGAATTCATAATCATTGCCACAAGTTCCCAATGTATTTTTATTAAAATCAGAAAATCCAGTTATTTGAAAAATCGGTTGGCTAAGCAAAGTGCCGAATTTACCGATACAAACATTCAAAGTATAAGTTTCACCTTCTTTATAGTCGGTAATCTTGATTCTGCGCCCGATATTATTTTTCAAGATTTTTTCAAAGTCTCTGAGGCTTTTAATCAAAAAAGAAGAGTTCCCCGAGTAACCATAAGAAAATTGAATAACATATTTTTGCTTTTCAGAAAAATCTAAAAAATCCGACGAAGTGTTTTTTTCTATTTTCAAAATCCGACTGTTGGCATTAGGAACACCGAGTTCCGATGTAACTTCGGCAAATCTTATCTTATCTTCAAACTCGCGATTAAGTGCAGATTTATTTCCCAAATATCTAAAATCGTTTTCTTCACATATCTTCTCAATCATCGGACTGGGCTTGAAAGTGACTACATTAGCTCTTTTCCCGACAGAGTTTCTTTTGATGTAGTCCACGGTTTTAGGGTTCGCCAAAATCTTACTCGCCCCCCTGATATCTTTCTGCAAGCAAAGAACTTTTACACCTGCTTGCTTTAAAATATCTATATCCTCAGATTCCTTAGCACAAATGATATGAAAATCGGGAGGTTCCGTCTCCATTCCGATAGCCCTTCCGACGGCAGGTGTCACGAAAAATATCGGCCCCGCTTTTTCTAAAAATATTTTGATTTTTTCTTCCAACATCTTTATGATATAAAGTTTTTTAAAATTTCGTCCACTTCTTCAAAATTTTCCGCGCTATATATTTTCGTCTCATCCACTCGAGATCCTGCTTTCCGCAGCTTCCCCGAAAAAATACAGACCGCCTTCTCAAATTTTTCTTTGTCCTGGGTTTTTATAAAACCTGCCAGACTCGCACACCCCTCGGGAGAGGTCCGTATCCCTTTGCTTTCTAGAATATTTCTTGCCTTAGTAATTTCTTCTGCACTAGCATATATTCCTATTCCGCCCGTCTTTTTGATTATATCAAGGATTTCCTTCTTGCGCGCAGTATTTTTAACCCCCAACCTACCGGCCCTCAGGTCTTTATCCTCATTCGAATTATTTATTGAATTTATATTGTCTCGATTTTCATCAAACTCCTCCGCAATCGAAAATATCTCCCCGCTCTGCACCGCATACATCTTCGGAATTTTCCTATTTTTTTCCATAGCGAAATATTTTTCAAACCCACGATACATCCCGATAAAAGAACTGCCCGAAGTCACAAAAGTGAAAACAGCATCGACATCGCCCGCCTCCTCCGCGATCTCGGAAGCAATCGATTTGAAACCCTCGATTGAATCATCATCCAGCGAGGGGCGCAAATTGGGAAATTTATATTTAGCCGCAACATAATTGGCAAAACGAATTGCTCTTTTAGATTTTATTATAATCGGATCATATTTTTGTATATCGGCAATTTTCGCTATTTCAGTATCAGGAGAGATAAATATAAAAGCGCGCATATTTGCCTTTTTCGCATAGGCCGCTGCCGAGATTCCTGCATTTCCTGAGGTGGAAATTGTAATATCTTTAAAACCCCTTTCTTTCGCCAAAGAAATCTGATAAGCCAGACTCCGCCCCTTAAGCGAACCACACTCGTTCTTGTCCTCACGCTTGAGATATAAGTGCTCAATGCCTAAAATATTATTTAGACTCCGATTCTCTTCAAGAGGAGTATCCCCATCCCCAAGAATTAATCGGTTCTTTTTCTCTATTTTTTCCGCATAAAAATCAGCATATTTCCAAATGCCTCCTTGTTTTTTCGGGTTTTTAAATAAAAAATCGAGCATATAAGTTTTGCTTATTATGCTCTAATTATACGATAAAAAAAACAGTATGGGAAGAAAAAATCAAACCCCATACTGCGAAATCCTTTCAGGTTGTTTTTATCGTCTTACTAGGGACACTGCTTTAAAAATAGCCACAAAGCTACTATGGAAATAAAGCCGCGATACCAAAAGCTCAAAACCTGCCTCCTGAGCAAGAGACTCATATTCAGCGACTGCCTCCTTTATATGGTAACTTAAGATTTTTTAGATTATTGTAAACATTTGCCAATTTTTCTCTATCTATCTATAGATTTTTTCATTTTAATTTCCTATATTCTTCTGAAATAATTTATTGTCCACAATTTCACATTTCTAATTTCTGAAATTATCGTTTTATCTTATCCCTCTCCTCATAAATATCAAACTCATATCCAAAACGATTTTCTTTATCCATCCTGCCGTGAGTAAAAAGATAAATCCCTTGACCGACATCTTGCAATAATACTTTCAAATAGCCCTCCTTCTTAAGGCGACGCGAAGAGACTATGATTTTTACGCTGAGCATAAACCTGAACCTGCCTAACTTGCAACCGCGCTGAGCATAGTCCGAATCTTCTCCTAACATAATTTTTTCATCAAATCCATTCAACTTTTGATGAACATCTTTTTTCACAAAAATACACCATCCGCCCGCAAGAGGTTTTGCGAACTGGGAAGATGCGACAAAATAATTCCACCAGCGAAAAAAAAGTCTATCCAAATAATTACCCTCAGTAATTGCAATCGGAACTCCCATCGAGAGTTTTTTCTTCTCAAACTCCGCAATTGCATCCTTAAGAAAGTCGGCATCCGGCATTTCGGTATCGGCATCCAAAAAAAGAAGAATGTCGCCGTTTGCCACCACCGCACCGCGATTCCTACCCTCTGCTGGCAACCCGCCCTGAACAACTTCGGCGCCAAAACTCCTTGCTACTTCCTGCGTCCTGTCTTGAGATTTATTGTCTGCCACGATTATTTCGTAATCAGAAAAACTCTGCATCTTAATACTATCCAAAAGCTTAGGCAAATATTTCTCCTCATTTTTAGTCGGTATGATTATTGATAGCATAGTTTTATATTGGGTTATGATTCTTTTTTCTTCTCAATCATTTCTTTATAGAGCCTGACAACTTTTTCGGTCCAAGGAGAGATGCGGAATTCCTGAGCATTTATTCTGGCACTTTCAGACATCTTTTTGCGAAGCTCCATATCTTCAATGACGCGGATTGCGTTCTCGGCAAAATTGTCTTCTTTATTATCCGTCAAGATTCCGTCCTGACCGCTCTTGATCATATCTTCGATACCGCTGGCCTTGACCGCTACAACCGGAAGTCCGGCTGCCATCGCCTCCACCGCCACCAAGCCCTGAGTTTCCGTAAGCGAAGCAAAAACAAAAATATCACTTGCCTGATAATGTGCGATCATTCCGGTCTTATCCAAAAGGCCAGTGAAAATAACGCTTTCTTCCAATCCAAGTTCCTTCACAAGCACATCCAATTCATCCCTAAAACTTCCCTCTCCGACTATCATCAGCTTGGCATCCTTGCGAATTTTTCTTATTATCGCGAACGATCTGACTAAAAAATCTATGTTCTTTTCCGGAACAACACGGCTAGCCGTTATGAGAAGTACCTCGTTTTGTTTCACGCCATATTTATTTCTGATTTCATCACGCTTGCCGCTATCCTTAGCAAAGTGGTCGATATTGATTCCACTAGGAATGACAAAGACGGACTTTTTTACACCCGAATCAAAAAGCTGCTTTTTGATAGCGCTAGAGGGGGCAATGATTGCATCGCATTGTTTCAAGTAACGACTTACAAACCACTTTATTATCTTTTGCGAGACTACCTTTGGAACCAGAAAAATATAGTGATAATAATCCTCAAATTTAATGTGATAGGTGAACACCATCGGCACATCCAATTTCTTGGCAAATTTTTTCGCTTCCCATCCCAAAGAAAAAGGTTGATGGCTATGAATAATATCAAGATTCAAGGCGCGGATTTTCTCTTCCATATTAGACCCGAAAGGAACAGGGATTACATATTGATAGTCGTCATAAGTGAAAGCGAACGATTTGTAACGAAAGACATTCTTCTCTGTTTCCTGCCAATTCGGATAATTAGGAGCGAAGATGAAAACCTCATGCCCGGCGTCCTGAAGCCCTTTGCTCAAATTGATAACAGAAGTTTCCATTCCTCCTTTGGAAGGAATATAAAAGTTTATGAACATTCCTACTCTCATATCGGTATATTATTTGATTAATTAAATTTCTACTTTTTTATTCTTCTCATAAGACAATCCCTCAGAAAATACCAGAAGGATGGAAAGTATACAAAACTCATAAAAATCAAAGAGATGACTATTACTGCATCATAACTGGCACGCACCCAATAATCGTCCTCCAGCCTCATCCACATTCCAAATTCGTCGAAAGTAAGCCCCATTCCGACCCCATAAAGAGCACCGATCTTGAGCCGATTTTTTTCATTTTGAAAAGCCAAGGATAAAAAACCGACGATTGCCATGATAAATATTCCATAATTAAGGTGATGGATATGATAGCCGCGAACATAAATATATGGGTCTTCAAAAATGCCGGAGTTGGCGAAAATCACATAAGCTCTTACAAAGATGAAGGTAAAAAGAAAAGAAACCAGTACGACAAAGCTGACTCTTTTTTTATGTTTTCCGATAAGATTGTTATAAAAGAAATTTCTCATTGCGGACTATATCAATAAAATTTTATTTCAATACTGGAAATCGTCGCGTTCAAATCCAAATCAACCTTATCACTTGACTGATCGTAGTTGGAACTTTTATATTCTTTGTAACTTTTACTAAGACCCAAATCGTCCAGATTGCCCTTGCTTAGCTTAAGATCGGAATATATGCGAAGCCCGGAATCCCAAGGAATCATAATTACAAGCTGGGAACCAACAGCCTCTATATTAACTTTTCTAGCAGCTTTACCAAGGATAATTTCTCCCGAACCCCAATAAACGGCATAGTTAAAATTACTCATAGCAAGATTCTCCGCCTCTATTCTGTCGCTGCTATATTTTGTCTTTATGTCAAGATCTACAGGGCGATTCTTCCCGATTGCGATTTCCCAAGAATTATTCTTATCCCACGGACTGAAGACATATTCACTTTTCACATCACCTTGGATTTCATATAGATTTTCCCTTTCATATCCCGCCGAATTCATCACAGGATAAATTCCGCTCGGAGTAGTCACGCTCCCGCTGATAAAGCTTTCTTCTTGCTCATAAAATTTTAGTCTCCCAGAAGAAAACTCGACTTTAAGATCGGTCACTTTTTCTTCCGGCATGACCTGGTTTATCTTTATCGTATCAATATCCCTCTTATGAAGAATATCACCGCTCTGAAAATTATATATCATAAACACCACAAAACCGAGAACGATTACAGGAGAGATAATTCTAATAGGATAAAAACGCCCCCTACCAGACAAGAGGGTTATCCCGATAAGAACAAAAACTAGAGGCCAGAGACGGAGAAATTGGAATATTATATTTATTCTAACAAACCCGAAAGAGATCAATAAAAATATAAAACCTAAAAGTAAAAAATATATTCCATTTGAAATTTTATCTATAGAAGTATTCATTTAAAAGATTTATTAATAACTTGGATTTTATTAATTATAACACAAAAATACATTATAATCTATTTTATTAAGCCATCCGCAGAAGTGTGGTCTCCGACCCGGTCCTGATAGTTTCTAAAGCTCATAAGGATAATTTTGCCACAATATTCTTTTCACTATGGAAAGTTTTTGCCTGGAATCTAACCAAAGGGAACCGGTCTGGAGACACG
>Ga0172381_10005794_pt1 | contig 12474 bp, 15 predicted proteins | sample Leawel6488metaG_FD_119754 | JGI IMG/M metagenome (GOLD analysis project Ga0172381, IMG submission 119754) | Leachate microbial communities from a municipal landfill in Southern Ontario, Canada - Leachate well 64-88 metaG | ecosystem: Engineered > Solid waste > Landfill > Unclassified | place...
ATCGAAATCAAAAAACAAAAGGCCAGCCTGAAAGGCCTCACCGCGGAACAAATCATTCGCGCCGATTACAAAGAATTCGAAGCCGGAGGGAAAAAATTCGCCATCGGACAAATCGAGGTTGTCGATCCAAAAGAAGCTCAAGCCCGAACCGCGGAAATCATGAAAAAAATGGAAGAAGTCAATCTCAAAGAAAAATTGGACTTCGCCGCGCTAATGGTAACCGATATCATCAATTGCGGCTCCCAGCTTTTGATCGCCGGCAACACCGCGCCGATTGAAAAAGCTTTCAACAAAAAAACCGAGTCCGGGACTCTGTATATTTCCGGAATGATGTCCCGCAAAAAAGACCTTTTGCCGCCGCTTTTAAAATCAATGTAAAAAAATACTATGTTCACCGGAATAATAACAAATTTGGGAAAAATCGCGGAAATCACTGGCGCAAAATTGGTTGTTGAAACCGACGCGGATTTTGTCGATGAATTGGGCAACGGTGCCAGCGTGGCAGTCAATGGAATTTGCCTGACCGTGGTCACCCAGGATCAAAAAACTTTCACGCTCGACTTCATGCCCGAAACCATGGCGCGCACGAATTTGAAACATTCGCAGCCGGGCGATACCGTAAACCTGGAAATGCCAGCAATGCCCAATTCTTTCCTGGCCGGCCATATTGTCCAGGGCCACGTCGACGGCATCGCGCAGCTGCAAAGCATAACCGATGCCGGCAACAGCCGCATTCTGAAATTCTCTGTTCCGGAAACGCTTTCCAAATATATCGTCGAAAAGGGATCGATCGCGATCAACGGCGTTTCGTTGACGGTGATCGAAGCCAAAAAAGACTGTTTCACTGTCGGCATCATCCCCCACACTTGGGACCAAACCATGTTCCACGCGTTTAAAAATGGTGATTTCGCGAACATCGAAACCGATGTGCTGGCAAAATACATCGAAAAATTGATCAAAAAGTAATTCTCAAAATCCAAAAAACATGAAAAATACCAAAGATATAAAAATCGCCGTCATAAGCGCCACTTTCCACAAACTAGTCACCGATAACCTCGAAAAGCATTGCGTTGACACTCTCAAAGAAAAAGGTTTGTCGGACGGACAAATCGAGATCACGAGGATACCCGGCGCGCTGGAAATACCGCTGATGGCTAAAAAAATGGCGAAGAAGAAAATTTATGACGCCATCATTGTTTTTGGCGCCATCCACAAAGGCAAAACCACGCATTTTGAACTGATCTCGCAGGAATGCGCCCGGGGCTGCATGGATATTTCGCTGGAATTTGAAATCCCGGTCATCTTTGAAGTGCTCACGGTAATGGACATTGCCGACGCCCTGGAACGCGCCACGCGCGAAAAAGAAAACAAAGGCGCCGAAGCCGCCCTCACCGCGCTGGAAATGATCAAGTTGATGTAAATAAAAAAACCGCAATTATTTGCAGCTCTAATTTGTTAATTTCTCTGGCTTTCTTTAAATTTCTGCCTTAAATCTAACCATTTCCCTTCATTGTAAGTAATAATTCCAACAAAAACCGCCTTTCCATTGTCGTCAATTACTATTGTCCGCTCAATATCAAAAACAAACAAAGGATAATCATGAATATCAGACGTAACTAACAATAATCTGCCGCCATATTTAATTAATTGCGCCGCGTTTAAACAATCACAAAAAGAAATTTGTTTCGGACTGATTTCGTGAGACCGAAACTTATAAGCCGAAGAAAGAAATGACGCAATTTTAATATCTTCGCCGTTTATCGGCAAAATAGTAAATTGATTTACCCAATTATTAAGTTTTGTATAATCAGCATTATTATTACAATAACCAACAAATTCAAATTTTGTTGAGTTAAGCAAAATAATTTCGCATTGCTGCTTGTACAACAAATCTAATATTTTGCCAAAATTAGAAGAATGTTTTGCCTGTGCCAACGCAGACAAAATGTTCGTATCTAATAATGCAAAACCGTGTTTAAACGCTTCCGCCACATCCACAGACGTCTTTTCCATATTTCTCCTTCTCTTTATTGATAAAAATATCCTTTATCGCATCAGTTTCCTTAAAAAACTTCTCTTTATCAAAATTATCCCAACTGAATTTCCCCTCCTTTCTCGTCTTTTCTTCAATTTTTTTGGTATTTTTTTCAGCCATATTTTTATTATTATGGTAACTAAATAATAACAAAAACAAATAAATTATCAATAAATACCTATTGTAATATTTAAACCTGCCATTAACGGGGCGTTTTTGTGATTATGAATTTTCCGGTTTTAATTTGCGATTTGAAATCATCGGTTGCGATCGATTTTTTTGCCAGCCAGGATAATACTTCCGCGCTTTTCTCTTTGCTTGCAAGGCCCACCTGGAAATTTTTCATTTCCGTGGAATATAAATCGTATTCAACATCGTTCTTTTTAAGAATAAGGCGCACGGCCAGCCCATGGCGCACTTCGGCGGAAGATATCTGGTCAAAAACAAAATTGCCCAGCGAATAAAATATCACCTTGCCTTTGTAAATTTCAATCGGTTGGACCACGTGCGGATGGCTGCCCAAAACAACATCCGCGCCCGCGTCAACAAATTGGCGGCCTTTTTCTTGCGACCCGATCCAAAAATTGGTCTGGTATTCCACGCCCCAATGGGCATAGACAACCGTGAAATCCGCCTGCTTTTTTGCTTCCTTGATTTTGGTAAGAGTACCGCTCACTGTCGGATCGCCGAATTCGTTATAGCCCACGAACGCGATTTTGACGCCGCGGATTTCTTTGATAACCACATCTTCCTCGTTATAAAAATCGCCAAAATGGCCAATGCCGCTTTTTTCCAAATAAACTTTGGATTGCGCAAAACCGTCTTTGCCGAAATCATAGACATGGTTATTGGCCAGATTGACAAGGTTGAATCCGCTCTCCTTGAGAACCTTCACCAGCGCCGGATCAAAAGTAAAGCTGGTATTATTCGGGTTCAAAGGCCGCGGCTTGAAATCCGTGAACGATCCTTCCAGATTGGCCAGCGCCAGATCATTACCCGCCAAAAAATCCTTGATGTTTTTAAAAGTATAATCTGTCCCCTTCCGGTCGATCTCCCGCTTGATATAGCGATCCAAAAGCAAATCACCAAACGCCAGAATCTTCACCGATTCCCCCGGCGCGACACTTTCCGCAACCGCCGCTTGCGCGATAACCGGTGGCGTAACTTCCACCCTTTTTTCCGGTTTATTGCCCCCCGCTTTCTTCGCCAAAAACCATCCCGCCAGACAAAACCCGGCTAAAACAAAAATCAAAACAATTATTTTAAAAATTTTCATAATTTAATACTAACCGCTCATCATTTTTTTGCAATATTTAAAAAGCGAAAAAGTAATAAAAAAGGCCTCGAAAAAAGATTATGCCATTATGGTCACCTCCTCTTTCAAGATCCCTGCCTCTCTCATCAGCCATTCCAAGATGGCCAACTCGAGATTTGCTTCCCTAATCGAGGGAAGCTTTCCGATTAGAAAAGCCCTTGCCACTTCTGGCGGATGATCGTGCTCAAGATCGAACTTGAGCCAGGCCGCCGCTCTCTCAATTTCGATGGGATTATCAAATCCCATCGAAACCAGGTCGGCAAACAGCCGATCAATTACGCCAACCTCAACAGCCCGAAAATATGGGCTACTTGCGATAAGAGCAGCCAAGCCGATTTTTGCCTGGACACAGCTCTCGATATCGCCCATCTTGGCTTCCATATCCAAGATTTTTTGATTGGCTCCGGTAAGCTCCTTGTTCCTCTGCATCAACAATTCATTAAAAACATATGTCTCTGCAATCAAATACTCAACATATGTTTTAACCCTTTTCCCCAATATTTTTTCTATTTTTTTGGGGGTGGAGTTCAGATTTCTTCTTGCTTCACAAACTATCAATCAATTCCCTCCGTACGCTGCTATTTTAGATTTAATAGCAGGAGTGCGAAAACCAAAAAAGCTTTCGGGTTTCGCGCTCCGGCCATTGTTTGTTAAAAAACTGACAACATTGTGACTATATACATAATTACAAAATTTGTCAAGAATTGACATTATCAAAAATATCAGTGGTACAAAGAATACAATTCCCTGTCTGCTTCGATCAATTCTTTTAGTTTTTCATTCATACCGTCAACAATCCGCAAATGGCGGGGAAAGACGCTGTTCCCTTCGATTTCTTCCTCTTTGCATCCGGCCGGTGCAACCAATGTAACGCATTCGGTCGTGACCATTCGCATATCCCCGCTCGCCAATCTTTCCGTCAAATCTTTTATCGGAGTTATTCTCGACAAATCATAACCCGCCGCTTCCAGCGCCGCCGCTTCGCCCTCTAATTTCAAGAAAGCTTCATCGTCAATACCGGGAAATTTTATCCTCTCCATCCCGCCAAGCTCTCGCGCCAGATCAATACGAACCGCTTTCAGCCTCTCTTTTTCAAAATCACCATCCGCCGCGCGATCAATCATATTTTCCATAGTAAGAAGATTATATCATCGAACCCAGCCGGAAAACAAACCAAATAATATTCCAAATTCATTGACGGAGCAATCTTTAAATGTTATTTATTCATTGTTTCGCGTTGCGAAACGAGGTATAAAGATGTTTAACAACAAAAACGCGATTTTGATTTTGGCCTTAATGGCATGCCTCTTGGCTGTGTCGGCATATGGCCAAACGGATGAAAACGCAACCACTAATAACCTAAACAATTGCGGAAACGAAACGGTCATTGAAATCCTTGGGCACAAACAACTAAAACCGGTCACATACTCCGTTCGCGTGAGTGAAACAGAATATACTTTGCGCGGCGACGCAGTCGACATCGCCCTGTTGGTTCTTCCGGAGTCAGGTTATCCGGCGATACCAAAAGGCAGTGATAAACCATGGGAAGAAACACTGATAGAAATCAAGGAAAATCGCCGTGCGCTGGGCGCCGCCGCTTTCTCTACACCAGGAAGACAAAAGGATTACATATTTTCCGATGAGATCGGCATTTATGACACCATCGTCGCCTATACAATCCAGAATAACGGTATTGTCATAAATGGTACAGACGATCTTGCGAATCTAACCGGTGGTTCAACCGCGGGTGATAGCTACGGCCCGCTTGATTCCTTGCTTAAAGGCATTAAGAGATTCAACCGCGTCGAAGATTGCCTCAAGGCTCTGAATAATGGCACAATCGACTATTATGTCGGTTCCGAGCGCGCAATCGATGAAGTTCTTTCTGATTTGCCACCCCAGAACCAAATCATCAAATCGCCGATACTGGCCGAAATCCCGTTCCGCTTCATAATCTCAAAAAATTCGTTGATCGATATGGACAAGATCAACGAAACATTGCGAAGCTGAAGCGGAAAATCGAACCAATAATATAGGAAATCTTCCTATCCCTTTTTTTATAAATCGTTGAATCAAACAAAAAATATTCCCCTAGGAATATTTTTTGTTGTTTAATTTTTAATACCGGCTTCTACTTGGCACCAAAGAGAGAAAATGCCGAGCCTAGGATTTGGGAAATCTGGGCGAAAACTGCCGTGAATGGCGCGGTGATATTGTCCCAGACGGTTTGCACCAGCCCTTTTTCTTTCACGCTTTGGATTTGCTTGGCCGCGGTATCAACCGTTTTCTGGGCGCCATCCAATTGCTGCTGGATTTCAGCCGGCACCACGCTCGATCCTGCACCCGCCGCTCCCGCTTCAACCCCGCCGGCAGCCCCCGCCGCTTCTCCGGAACCGCTGGATTCCGCCGCTACCGCCTCTTTTTCTTCAGCTTCTTCCTGCGCCGCGACAAACTCCGCGCCGCCAAAAAAAGATATTCCCGCCGCCAGCATTCCGCCCAAAATAAATTTTGCCAACATATTTTATATTTTTTATTATTGTTTACCCAATTATTATACTACAGCCCACGAGCAAATAACTAACATTTTGGAAACCGGCCTCAAATATTCTAATTTAGAATATTTTAGATCAATTGCCTTTTATGCGCTAATTTCAAAAATACCATCCCGGCAATCGCGACAAGAATGGAAACGAGGATCATCCCGGCAGCGATCGAGACCGCGTCGGAAATCATACTCACGGCCATGAGAAGGATGAAATTAAAAAGCAATTGCATCTGGGTTTGGATACTCAGCGCGATCGCCCGGTGCGTCGAAGGCACGATCTTGTTGATAATATTGCTCATAAAAACACCTTGCAGGCCCAATGACAGGGATGAAACAATGACCGCGGCAATAATCAAAAATCGCGATTGGGTCGCAAAAGACAAGGTTGCGGCCAAGGCAATGGCAAGATATAAAATCATGATTTTTTTCCAACCGACATGCTTGCTCAATTTGGGATAAAAAAACGCGCCTGCGAAACTGAAGGAATTGGCGGCAAAATACACCAAGCCAAAATAGGCCACAGATATGCCCGCTACCTTCATAACCGGCTGGTAATAATCAAACAAAACTCCGCAAGCGCCCGCCATCAAAGAAAAAACAATGGCCGTATGCCAAACAATCTTGTGTTTCAAGAGAAAGTCCAAACCTTCTTTGATATGGAGCAACGGCTTGCTGGCGCTCTTTTGCCGAGGCGGCTCCTTGAGAGAAAAAGCAATGCAAAGACCGGCAAAAGTCACAACTGTTGCCAATAAAAACACCATCCTTGGATCAATCAAATAAATAAAAACTCCGGCGGAAGCCAAAAGCCTTCCGGCGAAAAGGCTGATCGTCACTTTGGACTGCGCTTTTTCATAATGTTTTTCCTTCCCGATCGAAAGCAGCGTATCATAAACGAACGCGCTCGATATTCCCATTGAAAGCGCCGTGCCGATGCCGTTGAAACAGGAAGCGACAAAAAACATCGCGAAAGAATGGCCAAAATAATAAAAAACATTTTGGAGCAAATAGGCCAAGCTCATCAGAATCAACATCGACTTGCGGGAATATTTATCCGCCAAGATACTCGAGGGAAGGTCGAGGAAAAACGGCATGATCGAATAGGCCCCAAGGATCAGCCCGACCTGGGTCAGGTTCATGCCATTATCCAGCAAAAAGATCACAAAAACAGACATTGGGAACCACAGCCCGTCCAAAAAATTCATCAAGCAGATTTTACCGACATTCGCCTTCAGCCCCTTTTGTTCAATTTTATCCATTTTTTTATTCCTTTCGATTGTGTTACCTTAACACGAAATAATAGACCAATGAAAAATATTCTAAATTAGAATATTTGAGATTATGCCAAAATTAATAATTTTAAAAATGGCGCGTTCCGACTAACAAAAAAAGCGGGCAATCCGCTTTTTTTATGTTCAGACGAACGAAATATAGAAATATGAGGGGAGGAAAGGGTATGTCTTTCGTTCGACACGCAAGATATAAAATATCCCGCGGAGCATAATCGCTCTGATGGCGAAACTGACAAGAACACCAATCCCTTATTTCAACCATGGACAAAGGTTTTGAATTTCCCCCGTCTTTCCAGGGACGGGCACATATTCCATTGGCTGAAAATCTCCCCTAAAATGGAGTGAAGTGGCCTTAAGATATTTGGACCCTGTTTGGCGGCGATGCCTTTCAAAGATTATATCCAGGGGCTAAATTGCCCGAGCAACCAACTCGCCAAACATACCTTTAGCCTTTTCCCGTTTACCCCGTCAGCAGGAGTTTTGTCGGCAATGGAGGTTGTTGATGCCTCCGCGCACATTAACTGCTGATCAAAGGGGTTTTGGAACCCTTCTCCACTCATGCTTGCCCCCTACCCGAGCCAGGCGACAGACTTAATACCTATTATTTTTCCTCGCGGAGGAAAAGAATAGGCGCGAATTCGCGGCTCCTCGTCTGTCCAAACAATCGGAGCTTATGGGATTTTGAAGCTTTCCCCATTTTCTGCGAAACCGCAGAGGAAGAGCTTCCATTTTACTCCCGACCCATTACAACGGAAGTAAAGTTTTCTTATCACACCAAAAAAAAGTTGTCAAGGCCAAACGAAATTAGATGGTAACAACCACATTAAAGGATTTGATCACTTATCAAAAAAACGCTTACTTAACACCGCCAATTATTTTTCCTCAAATATTCTAATTTAGAATATTTGAGGATAACGTTACTGGGAATTTTTGATTTTTATTTTCAGAGGCCGATTTCGGGGGCGATTTTTTGCATTGAGATGAGGCAGATTTCAATGAATTTTTCCAGGGCAATATTCAGGCCACCGGGATTAACGCACATTGCCACCTGGTCGCGGCGGGTGCCGGCGGCGAATTTCGGCTCTTTTAAAAACCTTTTTATGACCGATGACAATTTAACGTCAGCCATCTTTTTTGACGGCATGATCAGCGCCACGCAATTTATCAAACCGGTCAGGCTGTCGGCGCAAAAAATCGCCCACTGCGCTTTGTTCCGCGGATTTATCCCCGTCCGCTCCGGCGCGTGCGCTTTGATAATCGCGTCCACAGCATCGGAAATTTCGAGATCATATTTAGCCAAAACTTCGCGGGTTTTAGCCGGATGCGTCTCCTTGTACCCCTCGCAGTAATCAATATCATGGATCAATCCGGCCAAAAGCCAATCCTCCCGACCCGGATCTTCGCTCCCCAACTGGCCTTGCGCCTGCAAATAATCATAAATCCCGCCCATGCACGCCTCCAGCTCCAAAGAATGCGGAAATGTATATTTATCATCCCCCAACTGCTTCTTCGCCGCCTCAAAATATTTTGACCGATCGTATTCCATAGTTTTTGTCTAGTATTTTAAATTTTGATTTTCTATTTTTTTTCTATTATAATAAAGATATAATAGTTAATCAATCTCAAATGCTAACTAAACGCCAAAAACAAGTTCTCGATTTTATAAAAAAGTCTACTGAAAAAAAAGGATATGCCCCCTCTTTGGAAGAAATACAAAAACAATTTAAACTCGCATCTGTTTCTACGGCACATTTTCACATCTCAAAGCTTAAGGAAAACGGTTATTTGGATAAAATCGAAAATAAAGCGCGTGCCATCAGCATTCCAAAAGAACAGTTATTGGTTAGAGTACCACTGTTGGGATTGATTGCGGCAGGCCAGCCCATTGAAGCGGTTCAAAATAATGAAACAATCGCAGTGCCAAAAGATAAACTTCCAAAATCAGCGAGAATATACGCTCTCCGCGTAGTCGGCAATAGTATGATCGATGAAAATATTAACGACGGTGATATTATTTTGGTCAAACATCAGCAAACCGCAAACAATGGCCAAAAAGTGGTTGCGTTGATAGATAACCAACAGGCAACCTTAAAAAAATTTTACAAAGAAAAAGGTCATATCCGTTTACAACCTGCGAATAAAAAAATGGAGCCAATAATCATTAATAAAAAAACGCCTATAGAAATACAAGGAGTCGTCTTGGATGTCATCAAAACTGTAAATTATTATCCCGAAGCCGTACAAGAACCAACAACGCCAACTTATAATCCTTGCCAACCAACGCTTTTGCAAAATAAAAAAATAAAAATCGCTCACGATTTTTCAAAAGACGCGGACGTAATTTTATTTCACGGCGATTGTCTTGATTTAATGAAAAAATTACCGGAAAAATCTGTTAAACTTGTAGTTACCTCGCCCCCCTATAACATTGGCAAAGAATACGAAAAAAGAAAAGACTTGGATATTTATCTTGCGGAACAAGAAACAACTATCAGGGAAGCATCTCGCATACTAACCGACGATGGCAGCATTTGTTGGCAAGTTGGAAACCATATTGGAACAGATGGCGAGGTTTATCCATTGGACGCGCTCATTTATGCCATCGGAAAAAGAAATGGGTTCAAACTTAGGAATCGCATCATTTGGCATTTCGGACACGGACTGCACTGTTCTAAAAGATTTTCCGGACGGCACGAAACTATAGTTTGGTTCACAAAAAATGACAATTACACTTTTAATTTAGATCCCGTACGCGTACCTCAAAAATATCCGGGTAAAAAAAATTTCAAGAAAAACGAAAAGTATGGCATGCTTTCCTGTAATCCCCTCGGAAAAAATCCTTCCGATGTATGGGAAATCCCAAATGTAAAAAATAACCATCCAGAAAAAACCAGTCATCCTTGTCAATTTCCAATTGAACTCATCGAAAGACTTGTTTTATCTATGACAAACCCTGGGGATGTGGTGTTTGATCCTTATTTGGGCGTAGGAAGCGCACTTTGCGCGGCAGTGCTCCATAATCGAAAAGGTTATGGTTCTGATATCATGAAAGAATACCTGGATATCGCCGAAGTACGAATAAATGCTGCAGTCAACGGTACATTAAAACATCGCTTGATGGGTACGCCAGTTTATCAACCAACAAACAGCCTTAAACTCACCGAAGTCCCTGACGAATTTAGAAAGATGCGCGAAAGTTTATTTGGGTCCAGGTTTTGAACCGTTATATTTTCTTAACTTAATTGAGGCAAGAGCCTCTTTTCTGTTATTTTTGAAAAAATTTTTTAATTTTTCAGTATCTTCTTTTTCTTTATCGGTCAAACCAATACCAATAACAAAAACCGGAATATCAATATTGCTTTCGCCCCTATTTTCAAAATCAACGAGTAACTGATCAAAAGACGAAACTCCGGTAGACATTTGTTTTACTAATTCCGCGGCAGGAACAACCTCTATACCGCACTCAATATATCCAAGATTTTTGAAAATCACCATCTTGGAAAAAATATCATAACCCATAAAAGCGTACTTCCCGAATTGAATTTCCAAACCTACCTTATTTTTTATTCCATCCATTTCCCGAAAACGCCCTTTGCCGAAAGCATGCCGCGGTTCCGCATATATTTTTTTCTTTCCGTTTACTTTTGCCGTCCAATTTTTTCCATGCAAAGCCGTTTTAAGATGGTGATTCATATCGCGAGGCGAAAACAATAGTTCCCCTTTCATTGTTTTTTCCGCGCTCTCTTTCGTCAAACACTCCTTAGCGTCAAGATTTTTGATAACTCTCAAAATTTCCGCCAGCTCGCCGCGGTGTTTATCTTTGATAAATTTTTCGCCATCTTTAAATGAATATGTATTTACGATTTTCATATTAATTATTGAAAAAATCAGCGATATTAATCTTAAGTGCTTTCGCGATTTTTTCGATATTTTCCAAAGTTATATTTTTTTCAGCACGCTCAATCATTCCAATATAAGTCCTGTGCACACCGGCACGTACTGCCAATTCTTCTTGCGACAAATCCAATCTTTTCCGTTCATCGCGAACTTTTTGACCAAATTTTATTAAAACTTCTTTTTTCATAAATGATAACTATAGTATACCCCTTACAAATTCTAGCTCTACATACTATAATTAGCATTATTGAAGCAACCAAACAAAAAAAGCCCTCAAAAGTGCTTTAATTGAAAACACGATTACTTTTTCTAACGCTTATCTTCGGGTAACTATACAAGACTAAGCCTCACACAAATCAAATCGCATTTAAAAAACAATAATATAATTACCAAACGCTTCAAGTCTTTTTCAAATGGATCGATCCGGCTATATTCCATCTTCATAATCGCGCACCGACGTGTCGTCGGAGCGGTAGAATGTTGATTCGTAATCTATTGGCTGTCCCTGTTTGGCCGTGATCCAGGGGACATCTTTGTGGGATAAATTGGAAATCTCGGTTGCGGTCATATTGGATAAACGGTCAAGCTCCCAATCGATATGCTCTTTTTCACGGCCATCGATAACGCTCAAATCCGGATCAACTTCCGGGTTGATGAGATATTTTGTTTGCGGATATTGGTAATATTTGCTTTTTATCAGTTCAATTTGATTTTTTTTGAGCAGCCCGTCAACAATTTTTTCAAACATTACCGGAGTCGGCCCGTGATGGTTTTTAATATACAATGCGCCCATCAACTGTTCCTCATATTTTTCGTAATAATCAAAATCGATGAAATAAAGAATTTTATACAAAACCGTCATTCCCACATTCGGCTTCCCGCCCACCTTTTTTAATATGTAAAGCAAAACTTCCCGGAATTTATCCGCTCTTTCCTGCGGCACATCAATCCGAACATACCTTTCTTCTTTCTTTGCTACATTTTCTTTTGCGGATTGGATTTTAACCGAGATCATCTCGTCTTTTTCCGCCAGAAAATCTTCGATAGTGAGGTCGAAAATGTCGGCCAGTTTTCTGGCTTCAACCACGGTGATGTCGCGCTCGCCCTGCTCGATCTGGGCGTAAGTGGGACGTGAAACGCCGATCTGCTGCGCCACCGCCTCCTGGGTCAAACCCTTTTTGGCTCTTAATTTTTGGATAAATTGAGAAATCATTTTTTGGTATTATAAAACCATTTTACTAAATGTAAAATATATTGTCAATAGTAATGTAAAATAATCTGTCATCAGCTGGTGCGTTTTTGGCCGGTGAGGAGTTTTACGGCATTTTGCAGGGAGCCGGCGGGGGTGATTGTTCCTGCGTTGACGAAAAAAATTTCGTCGGCGGCGTCGATG
>Ga0172381_10005796_pt1 | contig 12471 bp, 10 predicted proteins | sample Leawel6488metaG_FD_119754 | JGI IMG/M metagenome (GOLD analysis project Ga0172381, IMG submission 119754) | Leachate microbial communities from a municipal landfill in Southern Ontario, Canada - Leachate well 64-88 metaG | ecosystem: Engineered > Solid waste > Landfill > Unclassified | place...
GGCACCATCACGGTCTTCTCCTTTGATGCAGGAGAAGGCCTCTCCGAACATACCGCACCCTACGACGCGGTGATCATGGTAACCGAGGGCACCGCAGAAGTGCAGATCGCCGGGACACCGTTCACGGTCGGGAAGGGAGGAATGATCATCATGCCCGCCAACAAACCCCACGCGGTCTTCGCGCACGAACGCTTCAAAATGATCCTCACGATGATCCGCGAGTGAACCGGGGGCTGCCCTACGGGTTGTTCGACGACACTCCTGAAAAAAAAGGTTGCAGTCTCATGGCCTATCGAATAAAAAAACGGTGCCGAATCAGGAATGATCAGTCTTTCTCCGGAGTAAAGATATACATGATCTCGAACAGGCCGGTCTTTGCACACATCATGAGTTCGCAGGTGAGGGAAACGGACAGGGGCATCCCGTCGCTCTGCTGAAGGATCAGGGGATACGGCCAGTGAACCGAGGTCTCCCCGGTTTCCTGTGCATGCCGGATGAGTCCTGCAAGCTGTTCCCTGTTAGTGCACTGGATCGGGATCGTATCCCAGAACGGTTTACCCGTCACATCGTCCCGGTTCAGCCCGGTCGCCCGTTCGAGCGTCGCGTTGACCCGACGGATATTTCCTTCACGATCCGTAGATACGATATAGTCTGATACCAGATCGAACATGGATGTGACGATCCGCTGCACGGCAAGCGATTTCGCGAACGTCCGGTGCTTGTTGATGGCCATCTCAATATTGGAGAAAAGTGCCTTTTCGTTGAACGGTTTTAGGAGGAAACTGTACGACTTTGTCTTGATCGCACGCGATATGGTGAGATCGTCGGAATACGCGGTCAGGAAGATGACCGGTATGTCGTAGAAGATATTGATCTGGTCGGCAGTCTCGATACCGTCCATCGGCCCCTGGATCCGGATATCCATCAGGATCAGGTCCGGCCAGCGTTCCTTTGCGATACGAAGTGCATCATTACCGTTCGTGGCAGTACCCACCACCTCAAAACCCCGCCGTTTGAGCGTCTCCTCCAGTTCCATCGCAGTTACTGCTTCGTCTTCGACAATCAGGATCTTTTTCTGGCTCATCTTATCCACCCGTACTCCCGGTCAGTCCCGGTTCTGCGTACCCCTTGACAGAAATACGCCATCGCGCCGTTTTTTTTAACCCACTCATCATCACGTACACACTTCATAATCATCCCTCTCACCTGTTCTTTGGCCACTCCGGGTCCATTTTTGTCATCGTTATCACCATCTCACCGACAATCCCGGCGATCTTCTGTATTTTCGGATCAGGATCCTCGCTCGTAACCTGCGTGATCTCTCCCAGTTGCGCGAGAAGTTTCTCGTAACTCTCGTGCATCTCGTGCATTTTCTGCTCGCTTACCCTCTCCCGGGACACATCACGGAGAATCACCGCCACGAACCTGATGGTATCCCCTTCAAGGAGCGGCATGCGCACCAGGGAGTACGTCGCCCGGTGATCGTCAACCGTGATCGTCTTTTCCCTTCGGCATATCCGCCCGGTTTCAAAGACCTCCCGGTACTCTTTTGGTTCCCCCAGGAACACCGTGGGTGCAAGTTCGAAAACCGCCCGATTCCCCCCGACAGCGAGATACCCCATCTTACGGAAGAACCGTTCAAGGGCCGCGTTGAAATACACCGGGCGCAGGTCCCGGTTGAGCACGAAAACAGGGATGTCGATGATATCGAGGATCACTTTTTCAAACGCTGCCGGCAGGGGGATCTCCTTATTCGGGGAGGGGGCCGTATGAGCTGGCACCGGTGCACCGGACACCGGCGCTGCGACAGGACCTCCTCCCGGTTCATTCATGTTCCGTAACCGGTGCTTGTACAGTGCTATCTCGATAGTTGAGTGAAGTTCACGGTCCCGGAACGGTTTTATGAGGTAACCGTACGGCTGGGTCTTCATCGCCCGTTCAAGTGTTTTCTCATCGGAATGCGCCGTGAGATACACGATCGGGATGTGGTACAACCTGTTGATCTCCTCAGCGGCGGCAATCCCGTCTTTTTCTCCCTGGATCCGGATATCCATCAGGATCAGGTCGGGCCGGGTCTCGCCGGCCTTTTGTATTGCATCCTCCGCGGTAGAGACCGGCCCCACCACCGAATAGCCCATGCCGTGCAGTGCATCCTCGATCGTCATGGCCACGATGGTCTCGTCTTCGACGATTAAAATCCGTTTATCCGTCATCGTTCTCAACCTCCCATTACTTCCGTCCCGGTTGTTGCCGGCGGGGCCGGGAACCTCATCGTAAACAACATGCCCTTATCCGACAGGATCGTTAAATCCCCTTTGAGCTGATCCCGAACCAGTCTCATGACCAGTTTCATCCCGAGGCTTCCCGTTTCAGTGATATTCATGCCCGGGGGAATGCCAACGCCATCGTCACCAACGGTGAGCACCAGCCGGTTATCCGGCCCGCGGTGAAGGCTGATCCGGATCGTGCCATGATCGCGACCAGAAAACGCGTATTTGAGGGAGTTTATCACCAGTTCGTTGATGATCAGGCTTGCCGGGACTGCCGTATTCATGTCAAGCGGCATATCGTCTACATCAATATCCATTTTGATATGCCGCTCGTGGTCATCGGACATCAGGAGGGTATGTGCAAGGTTGCTGATGTGCCGTTTTGCATTGATATTTGCAAGGTTGCCGGATTGGTACAGGCTCTCATGCACGAGCGCCATCGTGATTACCCGGGTCTCGCACTCGTGGAGTGCTGCAAGCGCCTGCTCGTTGGTGATTTGCCGCGCCTGGAGACGGATCAGGCCGGAGATGATCTGGAGGTTGTTTTTGACCCGGTGATGAATCTCCATAATCAGGACGGATTTTTCATCGAGCGAGGCCTTGAGGGTCTCCTCGTATTTTTTCCGGTCCGTGATGTCTACGATTGTTCCCACGTACCCGGTGATAACCCCCTCGGCATTTCTCCGGGCAAGTGCCCGGAAATATACCCAGGTGATCGAACCGTTCTTGTGCAACAGGCGTTGTTCGAGAGTGATTTCGTCCCCTTTACCGGTAAAAGAATCCCACTGCGCCTCCATGGCTGCACGATCTTCAGGGTATATCGCGCCAAGCCAGCCTTTGCCTGCTGCTTCGTCGATGGTAAGATCCATGATCTCGCACCACTGGTCATTGACAAAAAAGTAATTCCCCCGACGATCGACAAGGAAGATCCCGACCGGGGCGACCTCGGAAAGTGACCTGAACATATCCTCGCTTTCCTGGAGGGCATCCACCGCCGCCGTCCTATCAGTGATATCCATAATAGTGCCGATGATCGCCGACTGGCCCTGGTACTCTACCCTCTTGCTGAACAGTTCAAGGACAATTTCCGTTCCCGCTTTTTTAATGCCGTGAAAGATGTAGTGCGACGAATCCTCAAGACCCTGCGTTTTCCGTGACCGGTGTCCTTCGACAAGCACCTTGTCTTCAGGAGCGATGAGCAGAGGAATGAAGGGTTTATTGGTGAGTACCTCCCGGGAATACCCGAATATCTCGGCAAACCGGGGATTGACATACTTCATGATCTCGTTTTGCAGAAGAAAGATGCCGACAAGGGAGTGTTCGACCGGGTTCTGGTAGATCTCCACCATGGTCAGGTGATGGATTGCGGCACCAAGGATTTCGGCTGCTGTCATGAGGGCATCGATCTCGATCTTCGATAATTTGTGATCCTCTGATGACAGCTCGAATGTCAGGACTCCCCACCAGTGGGTGTCTGCCATGATAGGTATGTTGATAAGCGAGAGACCGCTGTTTTTTTGTGCGGCCTCGTCATGCAAAAAGGATATCTTATCCACCGAGAAACATGCCGGCCGGCCGTTTGAAAATTGCATAAACGCTTCAGGGAACCGATGGCTGAACGGGATATTCCTGAAGAGTGGATGATCGATCCTGGGCTGGAACGAAGGGTGCGTCCACTCAAATTTCATGCTGATACAGAGATCCTTGGGGTTATCCGGGCACGGGTGATTCTGGAAAATACAGACGCGTCCTGCATCGGTGGCTTTTCCCAGTCTTTCGATTACTGCGGGGATCTCGCTGGTCCAGGTCGAGCCATGGATAGGCTCTTTTAAGAAACGGTCTGCGGAAAAATTGACCGCCTCAAGGATTTCCCCCCGGCGGCGCAGCATTTCTTCTGTACGCTTGCGATCCGTGATATCCCGGGAAATGCAAAAAATAACTTTCTCGCCGTTCCATGTCCCTTCACGCATCTGGCAGTCCACATCCACGGGGACACCCGTTTTTGTAAAAATGATGACCGGGCAGGTACCGGTTTCGCCGTTTTGCAGCTCGTGTATAACAGGCGCAATCTGGTTGTAAGGATCCGGTCCGCCGATCTTAAAGATCGACTGGTTGATGAGATCGGCCCGTGAATAGCCCAGTCTTCGTATGATTGCCTCATTAATTTCAAGGATCCGTCCATCCTTTGCAAGAATGAAGACAAAATCATCGATCGTATTAAAAAGAGTATAGAGATTTTCTTCTTCCTGCCTGAGACGGTTGTCTGCCCGCATTTTCTCGAGTGCGGTACCCAGTTGCTGGCCGATGGCACGGAGAATGGATTTCTCGTCATCAGTGAATGTATGGGCTTTTTGATCGGCAACATGAAGTGAACCGATCACCTTCCCGCCGGATGCGACAGGCACTACCGCTGCTGAAACGATCCCTTCCGGAAAGGGATCCTCCGAATCCATCGTTACCCGGTTATCGATAAAAAGTGTCCCGCCTTTGAGAACTGATGAAAACGGCAGCCGGTCCAGCGGGATCTCCTGTGCCGTTTCACGGTCCGGGAATGGCGAATTCTCTGCATATGCCAGCCGTGCAGTGCCTGCTTTGTCATCGATCAGGTAAATGTCGCCCGTTTCAAAATGCAGGATCCGCAGCGTGGCGTGGAGTGTTTCTTTGAGAAGGGTGTCCAGGTTATCAGTACTATTGGAAAGAGAAATTATCCGGTTGATAATCTCAAGCCGGGTTGCCTGGACGAGAATATCCTGTTCGGCCTTGATCCTTTTTGTGATATCCGTGAAGATAAGGGCAGTGAGTCCCTCTCCCTGGATTGAGGTGATATTGATAAGGAAATGCAGGTCGGCCCCGTCGGATTGTTTTACCGTGATCTGTCGATCGATACTGATTTCACGCTTTTTTTCCAGATCCTGTAAAAAACTGGAATCGAAATCCGGAATTAAATCAACTAATCTGAATGTACCTTCTTTGAAATTCCCTGCTGCCAGCAGATCATGAAACCGGGGATTCATTTCAACAATACTACCGGTTGCCGTATCTACGATACAGATGGCATTTACCGTATGCCTGAAAATATCCTGGTGTTTTGATTCGTTTAGTTTAAACCGGGTAAAAAACGATGACAGAACAATAGTAAGACTCATGTAAACATAGAACTGCATGAACGGGGCAATGATACCTTCATTCGCCGGGTCACGTATCAGCAGGGCAAAAACAAGGTAAACAAGACTCACGCACAGTCCAAGAGGCACGGCCTTACGGGGATACCGGAACGAGATAAAGATGATGGGTAAATAGATTATCTGGCTTATGATGACGAGTGTTTGTTCTGAAGTGAGAAACGTACCCACTTCTGCAAGAATAAATGTTATAATGACAAGGCAGAGCAGGATCGACTGGACTACGGGTGAGTTTTCACGCCCTGCTTCGGTCATCGCATGCCTCCATCAGGTTTCTCCCGGAACTGTCCCTCCGGGATGATGATCTCAAACCGGGCTCCCGCAGGGGGTTCCCCGGTCTCGCGTATCGTCATGCCGCTGATCTGAAGGATCTCCTGCACCAGAAAAAGGCCTTTACCGCTCCCGTACTGGATGTCGTGTGAGAAGAGGTTTTTCTTGGCGTCATCGGGAATACCAACCCCGTTATCTTCGATTGAAAGGTACCCCTTATTGTCACAGGAATGAAAAAGGATCCGGATCCGGTCGACAGTCCTCCCATGGTGGGAGGAATTTTCAAAAAAACGGGAAAATACCAGGGAAAACAGGGGATCTGCATAGATCTCCAGCATCCCGGTCTCGTTTTCTACCTTCACCTGCGCCGGAAGCACGGCATCTGCCGCGGCCCTGATTATTTCCTCCAGGTTCTGCCATTCCGCTTTTTTTTGTCCGATCCTGCTGTATTCTTCCTCGAAACGGATGCGCTTGCGGATGTGCTGTACGAGATCCTGGCTCTTTCTGATGTATTCGCGATCGGATTCGTCTTGTGACGCATCCAGGTGGATCAGTTCGAGATACCCGCTGATGGCAAGCGTCTTATTGAAGATATCGTACTGGATGATATGATCGATCACATTTGCCTTGAAGAGCTCCCGTTTTAATTCCTGCTCGGCAGAAAGGGCACGGTGCTTGTAAAGGGCAATCTCGATGGCAGTATACAATTCGTTTTTCCGGAACGGTTTGATGAGGTACCCGAAAGGGTGGACGGCGATCGCTTTATCCAGGGTTTTCTGGTCTGAGTGCGCCGTAAGAAAAATGACCGGGACCTTATAGAGCCGGTAGATCCTGTCTGCCGCTGTGATCCCGTCCATATCCCCCTTGAGCCTGATATCCATAAGGATGAGGTCCGGCCGTGTTTCAGCTGCTCGAACGATGGCATCTTCACCGGTCATAGCAGAACCGGCAACCTGGTAGCCCAGTTGCTGGAGGACCGACTCGATCTCCATGGAGATCACCACTTCGTCTTCAACAATCAGGATGCGGTTAGTCATGGAACTGCCTTACCTCTGATACGGACTAAAAAACCACGTATTCCGGAAAAAACATGAATTGCCGGACAGACCGACCGATACCGGGCCACAGGGAGAAAACCGCATGGCTCTGCAAAGATATTGGGGAACGTCAGGCATCATATTCAGGGCCTCCTGAAAATGATATATAATTGTATTATATAAGTGTATCTGAAAAGGATTCTAAAATTATATTGACGCACATAAAAATCATAAGAGGAATATGAAGATACCGTGTTTTTTTGTCCGCTGTGATAAGATTTGAATCTGGCATCTTATCAGCAGGGGGAGCCCTGACAGGGCAAAATAAAAAATATAGGAACACTCCGGTCGTACCGTATCCCCGGCTCCCGGAAAATTTCACGGGTTTTTTACGAAATTACTGATCCTTCGCCAGCCGGCCCTCCAGTTCCAAAGTCACTCCTCAACGAAGATGATAGAGGCCGGGCAGAGACCTGCGGCTTCGCGGACGCAGGCCATGGTATCCGGTATGACAATACTGGCCCCAGACTCCCCATTCTCCCGGTATTTTTCAACAATCTCGCTGAATGAATCCTTATCGTTCTGGACAAAAAGTTCCGGGCATGCATCCCAGCACGAACCGCAGCTTATGCACTGTTTCCGCTCGATAGTCACCTTCATTAGATTTCCCCCATACAGGCTCACTTCTGCATGTAGAAGTACTATGCAATAAATATTACACTTGGACAAAAGAGGCATTCGAGATGAGCGATCCATGCCGACATTCATACCAGGGAACTGATCAATATCCTCGGGATTTCCATTACGGAGACGGAGGAACCCGGGAAAAGGTATAATTTGAGATCAATGGGGCACAGTATTTTTTTCATCACGGATTATCGTGAGATTGAGCGACTGCGATCATTCCCCCGCGGCAGTATAAATCCTGTGACCGGGGACTCCTCCTAAAATTTCCACGGCACGGGAAATATTAATTAACCGCTTAATCATTAAGTGATTAATCAAGTGATATATATGAAATCAACAGCACCAGGGCTACCGAAACTGTACCGTATCTGGATGAGGATCTGGAACAAGATGAATATTATGGAGAGCATCCCCTGCAGGTTTGGGGTGGACGACCCGCTTTTTCTTACTGAGATCCATACCATCCAGGCTATCGGGGATACCAAAGATAACAATGTCAGAATCGTTGCCAATATCCTGGGGGTGACGCCTTCCGCGGCATCGCAGGTAATCACAAAACTGACAAAACGCGGTCTCGTGCGTAAGATCCGGGGAGTCCGCAATGAGAAAGAGGTCTCCCTTGAACTGACCGAACAGGGCCGGATTGCATATACCAGCCACGAACAGATCCATGCACAGATATATATGCGGATTCTCGAACGGATCGGCCCCTTAAGCGGGGAAGAACTGGCAACCATGGACCGGGTTTTTTGTGCGTTCGAGTCGGTCTATGACGAACGCATCGGGGAATTAATGCACGAAGCATCGCAGAAAATCCGCCCGTTAATGGTGGCCTGATCCATGACAGACAGGGAGCTGGGAAAAACCGGGCCGGACCGACAGGGCACAGCGGCCACCAAAGAGGTTGTAATAAAGATCGGCGGCATGATGTGTGCCCACTGCGTAAAGAGAACAGAAACCGTCATCGGAAAACTGCCCGGTGTCACCCGTGCGACAGTCAGTCTTGAGAAAAAGGAGGCATGCGTCGTGTTCGATCCCTCGCTCTCTTCACCGGACGATATGAGAAAGGCCATAGAAAACGCAGGATACAAGTACCTCGGTCACTCAGGGGAGGCCTGACCCATGATGGAGCCGGAGAAGAAAAAAGCGGAACTCAAAATTACCGGGATGCACTGCGCGACCTGCGCAGTCTCCGTGGAAGAGGCGCTTGCAAACGTCAAAAATGTCACAAAGGCGCAGGTGAATTTCGGGACAGACTCCGCCCATGTGGAATTTGACCCGTCCAGGGTGTCTATTGCCGATCTCGAAAAAGCAGTACGGGATGCCGGATACGAAGTGACCAACAGCGAGGTTGTTCTCAAGGTCGGCGGGATGATGTGCGCGACCTGTGTCCAGACCATCGAAGCGGGTCTCCGGGCCCTGCCCGGCGTTGTTTCCGCGAACGTGAATCTCGGAAACGAGCAGGCATATGTCACCTATAATCCCTCGCTCTCATCTGTCGAGAACATGAAAAAGGCAATTGAAGATGACGGTTACCAGTACCTCGGGATATCCGGGCAGGTAAGCGACGAGGCCGAAAAGGCGGCGAGGGATGCAGATCTCCACGACAAGCTGATGCGGTTCTCCATCGGGTTTGCGGTAAGTATTCCCCTCATGATCCTCATGTGGGTGCCCGTTGGTATCTCCATGCAGACGCTCGCGTACTTCATGCTCGTAGTCTCGACACCGGTCTTTGTCTATGTCGCATACCCCATTTTCAAAGCCGCATGGACCGCGCTCAGGAACAAGACTCTTTCCATGGATGTAATGTACGCGATGGGTACCGGTGTCGCGTATATCGCAAGCGTGATGGGCACGTTCTCGATTGTGCTCACCCACGAGTTCATGTTCTACGACACCGCGATCATGCTCGCCGCCTTCCTGATGCTCGGGAGGTATCTTGAAGCCCGTGCAAAGGGCCGGACCTCGGATGCGATAAAAAAACTGGCCGGGCTCCAGGCCAGAACCGCGACGGTCATCCGCGAGGGAAAAGAGGTCGAGGTCGCCATCGAAGATCTCGCGGTCGGTGACATCGTGATCGTCAAACCCGGCAGCAAGGTCCCGGTAGACGGCGAGGTTGTCTCCGGCGAGAGTTACGTTGACGAGTCGATGATCACCGGAGAACCGGTGCCGCCCTTAAAAGCGAAAGGCAGCACGGTTGTCGGCGGCACGATCAGCACGAACGGCGTGCTCTCGGTCAAAGCAACAAAGATCGGAAAAGAGACCGTACTTGCGCAGATCATAAAACTCGTGGAGGATGCGCAGGGGTCAAAACCTCCCGTCCAGCGGATCGCAGATGTTGCCGTTACATACTTCATCCCGGCAGTCCTCATCATCGCTGCATCGGCGTTTATCGTGTGGTACTTCCTGCTCAATGCAACCCTGCTCTTCGCTCTCACGGCCCTCATTTCAGTGCTCGTGGTCGCCTGCCCGTGTGCGCTCGGCCTTGCGACGCCCACTGCCGTCACTGTCGGAATCGGCCGTGGGGCAGAACTGGGGATCCTCATCAAAAACGGCGAGGCGCTCGAACTCGCTGAAAAGGTCACGACCGTGATCTTCGACAAGACGGGTACGCTCACCAAGGGAAAACCGGAGGTGACCGATCTTGCGGCAACCGGCGTCGCGGAAGAGACACTCCTCTCGCTTGCCGCGACAGTGGAGAAGAACTCCGATCACCCGCTTGCGCAGGCAGTCGTCCGTGCTGCGCAGGCAAAGGGTGTCGCGGCAAACGATGCAGAGAAATTCGACACTCTCGCAGGCAAAGGGGTCCGTGCGCTGGTGCTGGGTGAAGAGGTGCTCGTGGGCAACCGCACGCTCATGCAGGAAAACGGCATCCCGCTTCCCGAAGATATGGATGCAAAGATCCGTGTCTTCGAGCAGGACGGCAAGACCACGATCCTCGTTGCTACCGGCCGCGAGCTGGCTGGCGTCATCGCGATCGCGGATACGCTTAAGGAAACCAGCGCGGAAGCGGTCCGGCAGCTTGGGGCCCACGGGATCGCAGTTGTCATGGTAACCGGGGACAACAAGCACACGGCAGAAGCCATCGCCCGCACGATCGGTATCGACCGGGTGATCGCCGAAGTCCTCCCGGGGGGAAAAGCAGCGGAAGTAAAAGCCTTGCAGGATAAAGGCGAGCGCGTCGCGTTTGTCGGCGACGGGATCAACGATGCCCCGGCGCTTGCGCAGGCAGACGTCGGGATCGCGATCGGCAGCGGGACGGATGTCGCCATCGAAAGCGGGGAGATCGTGCTCGTACGCGACGACCTGCTCGACGCGGTCGCGGCGCTCGAACTCTCAAAGAAAGTGATGGGCCGGATCAAAGGGAACATCTTCTGGGCGTTTGCCTACAACGCGGCCCTGATCCCGGTGGGTGCCGGTCTCCTCTACCCGTTCTTCGGGTTTGTGTTCCGGCCGGAACTTGCTGCCCTTGCAATGGCGGCAAGCTCGGTGACGGTTGTTACGCTCTCGCTTCTCCTCAAAGGATATATACCGGAAGCAAGGAAAAAAGATCCTTTGGTGATGTAAAAATGGCTATCGATCCGATCTGCAAGATGACCGTTGATGAGAAAACAGCAAAGTTCATGAGCGAGTACAAGGGAAAAAAATATTATTTCTGCGCCCCGGGCTGCAAGAAGAAATTCGATACCGACCCCGCGAAGTATGCCTGAACGCGTGAACAGGCACCCGAAATAAAAACCGGGCCCGTTCATCCGGGTGATTGCGTTAATCTTACCATATCTCCCTTTTTTGAGCAGATTTCCCCGTAATCTTGATATACAAACGACGGCAAACTTCCTGAGATTTACCGTTGCACCATCTGCTCGACACCGTATGCAATCCTGAAATACCGGGGTATTCACTTTGGCGTTCTTCTTTATCAGTCCCGAGATCTTTAACTGGATCGTCATCCCGTTGCTCATCTTCCTTGCGCAGGTCGCAAACGTCTGCATGGAGACGCTCCGGATTGTCTTTCTCTCAAAAGGCATGAAATACCTCGCCCCGGTCATCGCGTTCTTTGAGATCATCATCTGGCTGCTTGCCATTGTCGGGGTGCTCAACAACCTTTCCAACATCTCGTACTTCCTCGCCTACGCCTTCGGATTTGCACTCGGGACGTACGTGGGCCTTGTCATAGAGGAGAAACTCTCGATCGGCATGGTGATCATGCGCATCATTACCACCGATGGCAGCAGCGGTGACATCACGCAGTTTTTGCAGGAAGAGCATTACGGCACAACCAGCCTCGATGCGAAAGGATCACGGGGCGGGGTAATGATGATAATCTCGCTTGTGAACCGCGACGATGTTCCCCGGATTACCCGGCACATCGAGGAGACCAACCCGGATGCGTTCTTCTCCATCGAAGATGTCAGGTACGTCAACCAGGGGGTTTTCCGGCCCAAAAAACAGAACCCGTTTACCGGGTTTATCCATACCCTCGCAAAACCGCGAAAGAAATTGTGAAAGAAAACCAAAGGACGGTTCGTGGTCTTTACCGGTCGGGTTTCCAAATCCTAACTTTTTTCCCTGTTTAAAGTAAAGACTACCCGTTACGGGTGAGTGGGAGAACATATGCCGGGTCGCTGTCGATACAAAAATACGGCGGGATGAAGCCATGAAGACCAATATGCCCCTGTCCAAGCCGATCCGGAGGTTCATTTCCGAGACCGAACGGATGCTCGACACCGAGATAACCCTGCTCCGGAAACCGGATGCAGCACCGGGCGGAACACTCATCGATGTCTATACCTACAACCTCGACAAGAACATCATCATCTTTCCTGCAAACTATATCGGCCTGTTAAAAGATTTTGTCATCGCAAAGCAGTGCACACACCTGTTCATCAAAGGGGCGGCAGTAAAAAAATCCGGATACCGGGTCTGCTCGTTTACCCCGGATTCGGTCTATACAGGGATGCACCAGATCTACCTCGACGCACTTAAGGACGAGGCAAAAAAGGACAAGAAACTCCCGGTAAAAAA
>Ga0172381_10005797_pt1 | contig 12470 bp, 23 predicted proteins | sample Leawel6488metaG_FD_119754 | JGI IMG/M metagenome (GOLD analysis project Ga0172381, IMG submission 119754) | Leachate microbial communities from a municipal landfill in Southern Ontario, Canada - Leachate well 64-88 metaG | ecosystem: Engineered > Solid waste > Landfill > Unclassified | place...
ATGTGCCTGAAAAGCCTCAGAGGTTTTGGGTGAAGTAATGCGAGTGCTTGAGTTTGAGGAAAAGGTATGGGTGTTGCAACACCACAGCGGTCACTGTGCCTCGTACACGCTGCATAGAGATGGAATTGTGAAGAAGGGCCTGGCTGCCTTTCGTATGCGTGACGCTGCTTCAGAGTTCTATGCGAAGTATGGCGGTGAGTCACCTTACATTCTGACTCGTGTACCGATGAGTCAGGCAGTGGAGATGGCTGGAGCACAGGACTGTGAGGTCTTCTACATCGAAGAGTATGAATGGGGAGACCCCGGTGTCGTTGCTTACGGTGTAGCGATCATTCTGGGTGGAGAACATGAGTGATCGGGTGCATTGTTCGGATAAAGTATGGGTTCTCCAGGCTCTCGGTGGATGGTATGCAGCATACCAGATCACATGGAAAGATGAGATAAGAACGGGTCTGGCTGCGTTCCGGCTTAGGGATGCAGCCATGTCATTTGTACTGGAGCACTTTGAGAAAAAGTATCATTGTTACTTTGCTCCCAGGCTGGTCGCTCTGGCTGATGCTATGAACATGGCTAAGCAGCACAAGGACATCAAGGTGCGGTCGATCTTCTACGTTGAAGAGTATGATTATAGTAGTCCTGCTATCATTGAGCTTCCCCCTCGTAGTTACTATGCTTCAGTTGGGTCAGACTTTCTGACCTTGCCTCCTATTGACTATTCTGACTTACCTTCGGACTCTACAGAGTAACCTTCGTTACAGAGTTGAATAAGTAATCTCCGGGTACAGAGTTGAATAAGTAATCAACTCCTCCTGATTTTGATGGGTTTTAAGCGGTTTTTCGGTGAAATGTTCTGTGTTCAGAGTTTGAGGGTAGCAAACCTCCTATTCGTTACCCCTACCATATAGGGGGAATTGTTTGACCTGAACTCTATTATGGCTATAATATACTAGCTAGTTAAAGAGGCCAGCCCGTTGGCTGACCCCTCTAGCTGACTGCTTAGTTACTGTGACTCTTTGGTGCTATTCCCAACAGCATTTTGAACCGTGCAACCATTGACTTATTGCGACCTGTAAATTGGTACATCTTGCGGGCTGCCTGTCTCAAGTCCTGATACATTTTGCCAAGTTGCACAGCGGCCATTAACTCTTCATCGGCCTGGTTCTTTACTGCCATCAAATAGTCACTACCTGTGATCTCTCTACCTGGTAACAGTGCTTGGATGATCTCTATGGGCCTGATCTCTTCTTGCAAGGTATCATTAGCTTCTAGTACAAAGCCCTCCATGAACTGCTTGAGCAATTCAACTTGACTCTGCATTTTGGCCCGGTTCTCTTTACCTCTTCGTGTTGTAACTTTCATCTTGTTTGACCTCCGTTATATTCTCAACTCCACTATATAGATTGTACCACATATCAGCATACTTGTGCCCTAGTACAATTACCTGTTTTTTCTAGTTCCCAAGTAGTGCATGAATGGAATTGAGAATGCCATACCCCGCATAAATAGCAGGTACAAGCATAATCATTATTGCTATAAATAGAATCTTTGCATTCATTGTATTTTCTCCTTTGTTCGTTGTCTTCTATAGAGATTGTTCCACATGCACAGCATATCTATCCTAGTACAATTACCAGTATTTCAATCCTAGTACAATTACCAGTATTTCAATCCTAGTACAATTACCAGTATTTCAATCCTAGTACAATTACCAGGTATCCCATGCCACGCACCTACTAGCTAGTAACAATACCAGGTGCGCAACATGCCCCGTATATATACGAGGCTGCTGCTGCTGCTGCTGCTGTCTATGGCTGTGCCCCTGCCAGAGCCTCTATAACGTGCATCTGTGCAGTTGTAGCACTCTCTTTGTCTTCATAGTCCAGAGTTGACAGGTAATACATGCCACGATCACCATAGAGCCGATATACGAGCAATTCCAGAGCTTCTATGTTGCCCTTGTCTTGGATGACCGAAACAGAGTTCTCTTTGTGCTTGATCTCTTTGTACATTTCTGCAATCGTAGCAAGCACTTTCCCAACTTCGTCTTTTCGAGCTTCTGTATCAATCCGCTTTTCCTGCTTTTCCGATACCATGACTTTGACCTCCAAATTACTTGATTGTTCAACTCTACTAAGATTGTACCACGAATCAAGCGGCCTTTGACCTAGTACATTTACCGGTTATCACGTCTTTTCCAGAATGGTATCTTTTCAGCATGGTTTGCACAATGATAATCCATCCGTCAGGCGTTGGATTGACCAAATGTCGATACCCGACCTCTTCAGATATTTCTCCGGTATCCTTGTCATAGAAGATTGTTCCAAACTCTCCAGACATCCCAGTATCAATATATCTGTCTTCCATTTCGACACCTCCGCTTTTTGTGTTCTGTATAGATTGTTCCACAGTCCACAAGAATCTGTGCAGGTATAATTGCCAGTTTTGAAATCCAGGTAATTGTACTAGCTAGTAGGCTTGCCAGGTGGCCCGGTATGGTTATATACCAGAGCCGTTGCTGCTGCTGCTTAGGCAGTCAGACAGACCAGAGAGTAACCACGATCACCAGCACCCAACTCGAAAGACTGCCATGCCTGTTCTCGTGCATTCTCTTTGTCAGTCGCTTTGATCTCTACATAGTCCCGATCTGTCAACGTGTGGTGATGCAGTGCGAAAGCATAGGTCTTCATTTCTTTGTGCCTTTCTTGATAGTCTTCTTGAGCCAGGTTATCAGCCCAAAAGGAGTATCAGGGTCTTCAAGATCATACTCTTCTATGTCCTCGTAAGTGTCCACGATCTTGCCACTATCATCAATCAGAGCCAGCTTCATTCCATCACCTCAAACCCTATTGAGCTACCTTCTACCAACTCTTGATTGGTAAATGTTCGAGCGCAATGTTGACACTCATTCAGTTTATCCGGGGCATCGTCTTCTACCAGACTTGTGTTATACCCATCACATTCAGGGCATTGCCACTCATACAACGTTTCCACAGGTTTAACCTCCTAACGTTCAACTCTACTATCATTATAGGTTATTCGATCAATCAACATAACTGTTACAATTACCAGTTAATGCAAAAGACCGATCTACCCTGCCGTAAATCGGTCTTTTGTCTTTCGGAGGTATTCGGTTATGTCAACAGCCCGGACACCGGAGGCATACCATGCCCAGACCGTCATACCTAGTATATCAACTAGCTAGTAAAATTACCTGTCCATCAGACACAATAATTCCCCAGCACTATTGTATATAACAATAAATACTGGGGAATTATGGCACTAGAGTTTGATTCCCAGCTTGACCAGCTTGTTAGCTGCTTGCATTCGACTCTTGACCTCCAGCTTGCCGTATACATTGGCAAGGTGAAAATCCACAGTCCTCTTGGACACGCACAGCTTATCAGCAACAGCCTTGCTTGACATACCCTCCAGAACCATCTTGAGCACTTCTTTTTCTCTTGGTGTAGCATAGAATGCCATCGTTACAACCTCCGAAAGTTGATCTACTGAGATTGTACCATAAGCAATCAATTAAATCAACAAGTATTTTTGCTATATCAAGAAAACAGGTAATTGTACTAGCTAGTAAACATTGACACGAGAAAACCCAGTATTTCTACCGGGCTTCTCTATTCGGAGGTCAACCGAAATATCCGGGGTCATCCACTGTATCCCCTATATGTACATCAAGGTAATCTGTAGCACTGGCTATATGCTCGGATACTGTACGTCTTGCACAATCAACAGTTCCATCAGTTTCCCTTTTGCAAGCTCTTCGACAATCATAGCATGGACTCCATCCAAAAGTTGAAGCTATGCCGCAACGGTCATAGTCTACCTGTACGAGGATTGATTCAGGAGGTTTTCCTACCCAGTCCCTACCTTCATCAAGCACGGGTACAATCTCGTAAGTTCCAAATTGTCCTTCTTCAAGTCTGATTCTCATTTTGACCTCCGATTGTTCAACTCTACTAAGATTGTACCATAACCGATTAAGTAATTGAACTGTTACAATTACCAGGTTTTCAATACCTAGTAATTATACTAGCTAGTAACCGGAAGGCACACAGAAACGACCTAGTATTTCTACCAGGCCGCTCTGGAGTTGACTTATACAACCTTTCCGCTGCTGTTGACTCTGATTCCATCCTCGAATAGGGTATCCCCAGGCCATAGATACCATGTCCAATCCTTCTGGTATACATTGGCCGGGCTGAAGGTATTGATACGCTGCTTGGTTGTAACCGTTTGCCATCCACCAGAGTTTAGCACGTATGTTCCATCAGGGTATACCTTCACAACGTCTGTGCAATGCAACCGGATTGCTATATGATCTCCACGGTCATAACAAAGCGTATTGTTTGCTATAGTGCGTTGTGTCTTGTTCCTACCCTTGCTTAGGAACGCTTTCAAATCCTCATAAGACTTTGCCATTGGTTTGACCTCCACTTGCTTAATTGTTCAACTCTAATTATATTATAGGCAGAATCAGACCAAAACACAACCCGCAAATATACCAGGTTTTCAGATCACCAAAAACCTGGTAATTGTACTAGCTAGTAACACAGATCACCCTGGTATTTGTACCATCAGTACATTTACCAGGTATGCTTTTCTATGCCGCTGCTGCTTCGATCAGAGAATCATCTTCAACCTTGTACACTGGGTAAGGCAGAGGACAATTCAAATGTGCATCAAACCAATCTGGGCCGAGACAGTATGTCTTGACACCATCTTCATCTGGAGTATCGAGATCACCAGCACCAGGAACACATGGGGAACAGAATCGAGCATGTGTATAATATGGTGACTTGATGACCATGATATTGGTATCGAGACAATCCACAAGAGTATATTCCGAATCCTCGAAATGGAATCCGTTTGACTCTTCTCCCCAGCAATCATCTTCCATGTGCCATGTTCGGCAAGACTGACAGAAGTAGTCATACTGTGCAGAACGTGACTTGACAAGAGAGTCATTTCCACAGTCTGGGCAATTGAAAGGATAGTCATACTCCAAGTCTTCCAGTGAATCACCCGTAACACTGTTTAAGGCAATGACACCATACCTGATACCTGTCTTGGTATCAATGTTTGTTACTCCACCACCATAATCCATTTCGACCTCCTAGTGTTCAACTCTACTATCATTATAGGTTATTCGATCAATCAACATAACTGTTAAAATTACCTGTTTTCTATACCTGGTAATTATACTAGCTAGTAGAGTATCCAGGCACAAAAAACACCCTGGTAATTGTACTGATGGTACTTTTACCAGGGTGAATATTTCATGCCGCTGCTGTCTACATCCAGCGGTGTTTTAAGGCATACCCTCCGCTGCTGTGCATATGTGGGGTATAGTCCCTGTCACCATTGCTATGGTCATTTGACGGGCATCGTACAGGTGTTTCACCGATGCACTCAAAGCCATTTGGGAACATGTTATATGAGAGATCATAGACTGCTGCGAAACCCATATCCATGCCGCAACCGTCCATTTTCATACCTTCGTGCTTGTCGTTGTATGTTGACTTCGTTGCTCGACATGCCAGACTGGTAATTCTGCGGGGTTCATTGTCTTGCATGACAAAGAGATCAATCACTCTCATCATGCCAGACTTTGAAACATGTTTCAGCGTGGTGTAGATCGTGTCACCCGGATGTATGAACTCTCTCAACTTCTCTAGTGCATCATTCTTTTCTATGTCTTTCTGATTCATTGTGTAACCTCCAAATTGTTTAATTGTTCAACTCTAACTATATTATAGGCAGAATCAGACCAATACACAACCCGTAAATATACCAGTTTTCAGACACAAGAAAAGCCCGAACGAGGGAGTTGAAAACAATCAAACGTCGGAGGTTGTTTAACTCGTTCGGGCTTTACACTAAGATTATCGCATAAGGCAGAGCAGAAAACAAGCTGTTATAATTACCTGTTCACATACCTAGTAATTGTACTAGCTAGTAAAAATACTGATAGGGCCGAAGCCCTTAGATGAATGGCATCCATGAAGGGCTTGCCTCTTCAGGGTGCTCCTCTTCATACCTCTTCACAGAGTCCTTCACAAACTTGCAGAACTTGTGCATGTTCTCATTTCTGCCATCAAAGCAGTAATCTTGCTTGTCGGCCACTTCCATCATGAAAGAGATAAAGACCTTCATCATGGACTGCTGAAGAGTTCTGTGCTGATTGCAGAACTGGGCTGTAAACTCTTCATGGAATGATTTCCCACATCCGAAGTAGTTGACTGCATCAGAGAAGAGCTTCACAACATCTTCTGCATCGGGCTTTTCATATGGCCCATCCATGTACGTCTTCAGAGCTTCCAAGTCCTGATCTTTCAGGTATTGCCTAACCGCTTTTACCAGTCCATCATGTGCCTTTGTCATCGGTGCAACCTCCTTAATTGTTCAACTCTACTATTATTATAGGCATGTAGGACTGCAATGTCTATCCGTACAATTACCAGTATTTCAAAACCTGGTATATTTACTAGCTAGTACCGTATTCCCAAAAAACAACCTGGTAAAATTACTAGGCTAGTAACCTTACCAGGTATGCTTTTCTATGCCGCTGCTGCTTGTTCTGCCTCTGCTGCTTTTCCTGCTATCATCTCGAATGCTGCTTGTGCTTTCGATGATGCTGTGATAACAAGGTTGTGATTTCCCTTGATTGCACGTATCCATGACTGAAGGTATCCAGCATGGTTTTCGATGATCTCAGGTATCTCAATTCCTGCCATAGCACAGAGGAAAGCACTGCCTATCTCTGCAACCAATTCCTCTTTGCCATATGCTTCATGTGAGTATTGGTTAGTCTCAAACCGGTGCAACCTTGACTCATGGCCTGTTCCGTGAATCATCTCATGGAACAAGGTTGCATAGTATGACTCATCCGAGTTGAAGGTCTCAGGCTTTGGCATGTTGATGTAGTCAAGCAGTGGACTGTAGAATGCTGCTTGTTCCTTGTGCTGTAGTCTTGGCATACCGTGCCAACCTTCCATGATTGCTTGTGCTGATTCGATTGCAGAGAAGGGCCGTTCAATGCCTACGGGCTGAAGATCAAGTCCTTCACACTGTTCAACGTTGAACACGGTATACAGTCTCATGAAGGGAACTATCTTTGTTTCCTCATCCTTCTCTACTCTGTCAAACTTCCAGAATACCACCATTTGGCCGTGTTCACCTTTTCTGACGTTACCACCAAGGGACAAGGCTTTCTTGTATGTGAGGTATCTGTGATCTGCATACGGTGCAAGGGAAAGCAGAATCCTGTTGATACCACTGTAGGGCCTACCATCGGCGTTTGTGGGGTTCATGGTTTGCCAGGGTTTCTTCCAAGGGATGATACCCTTGTCCATCTCTTCAAGAATACGGTTTGTTACAATCTCATTCGGTCTCATAATGTCCTCCAAGTTGGTTGATTGTTCAACTCTACTATTATTATAGGCATGGAGGATTGACTTGTCTATCCGTAAATGTACCAGTATTTCAAAACCCAGTACAATTACCAGGTTTTGATCTCAAACCCAATACTAGCTAGTACAATTACCAGGTACGACAAAGGCCCTAGTATTTCTACCAGGGCCGCTGTCTTATGCCGCTGCTTGCAGTGCTTCAGCTATGCCTTGCTTGCGTGTCTTGAAGAACTTTCGCAGGATATGTCGGAGGTGATAGGGTTCATGTCCCTTCTTGAGGTCAGCATCAATATGCCACCAAATGAAACCAGGGTCACTGTAACCGGATTCTGTGATACCCTTCATGAGGATAGAAGTCACATAATACTCCTCCTCGAAGTGCATGAGGTAATGGTCATACCCCATCGGTTCTTTGACCTTCTTTGCTACGTCTTGCATTTGACAGAAAAGACAATCCCCTCCGGTATCCTGTGACAGCCCCTTCTCTTTCATGAGATGAGCTATGTACCCTGTGATGTATTTGGATACGAGCTTGTCAACTTTTCGCATGATCTTGCTGAAGTCTTCTGCACCTTGCCCCGATAGCACTTTACCATCAGCAGAGAGCTTGATTCCATCAGCAAAGACAGCATCACGTATATACCAGATACCCTTCTCCTGTGACACTCTAGCCGGGCCGAACTCATTCAACCGGTCTTTAGTCGTCAAAGTCCTGTAACCGCTTGTGTTGAGGGTGTAGATACCCTCTTTGTCGATTGTGATGATGTCCGTATCCCAGAACTTGACAACTACATCTTCACCTTCTGCACGGAGGTATGTATTCCGTGCAAGTTTCCTTATGGGTCTTTTCGCAAGCAATCGCTTTGCTTCTACATAGGTCAGCATTTCGCTGTACCTCCTTTTCTGTAATCTAGTTACATTATAGGTTGACCGATTGATTAAGTCTATCCGTAAATATACCAGTATTTCAAATCCTAGTACAATTACCAGGTTTTGATCTCAGGCCCAATACTAGCTAGTAACATTACCAGGTACGACAAACGACCTGGTATAATTACCAGGCCGCTGTCTTATGCCGCTGCTGTTTACTCCTCCGGGTACATGCAGTCGTTGAAGATCATCTCACCCTCTTCAGTTCCCCAGGGTATATCCACGTCATCGAGATCAGCATGGAAATCTGTAACCGACTGGAAATCACCTGTCTTGGTAGTCAACCATTGCTCTACCTTCTCTCGTGTCACATCCGGTCTCATTCCATCCAAGTCTTCAACGGACATGGTGTATTCCATAGCTGCGTTTCCACCCATCCAGAGCTTGCCTACAACCTGCACATTCCTGACTATGACCGTGTACCTGCTCATATCCTGTACTCCTTATCTAGCCTTGACTGATGCCCTCTGAAATAGAGTGTGTTGCCAACAATGCGATACTTCGCAAACTCTGTACCATATTGCTTCTTGCACTCTACCTTGCAACTCATGCAATCTATGGATACTATCTTACCCCTACCATAGAGGTTATTCAGGGTTTCCATCCTATCCCAGATTGTTTCCAATGTGACTTGTGCATTCTTCATGTCAACCTCCATTAGTCATATTATAGGTTATTCGATTGACTAACATAACTGTTAGAAATACCAGTTTCATTGTAGGCTTTGCCTATCCTGGTAATTGTACTAGCTAGTAGGGTGTACAGGTACGAAATCGACCTAGTATTTATACTTATAGTATATTTACTAGGTCGATCTTAAATGCCGCAGCCCAGTATATTTACCAGGGTCACTGCTGCTGCCGCTGTCGGAACTGTTGCCACACGGTACAGAGGTTATCCATGCACTTGGCTGATAGTCCGAGATGCTTCACGAGATGGACACCTCTTGCACTCGTGATGCCGGTCAACATGATACCTCCTTGATCTGCCCAAGCATCGACACCCTTGATAGGGGTATCACCAAACACCGAATTGATACCCGGTTGTCCTGTTGGAATGTAGACTCTCAGAATCTCATCGGACATGAGTTGTATGTCGATTGCAGGTTCATCGTTGCCACTTGTGAAGACTGCATACCCATTCTCCAACAACTCTACCTGTGGGGATGTGATCTGATACTCCATGAATCCCCAGACTCTTGAGTTTACACCTATCAAAGGTGCATCGGTCAAAGCCCCACAATCTTCAGGACGTACCCAGTCATACTCTGAGTTTGCTATGAACCCTTCAAACCAGTCCTGTGTGAAGTTATCAGAGTGAAAGTTGATAGAGTCTTCAGACTTCAGCTTTCGGAGAAGTCTTCTCTCTTCAGAGTCAACAGTAAACTTCAGGTTGCCATTCTCCAACAATTCAGCTTTCATCTGAGTTCTCCTCAACACCGGCCCACTGCAACAGTTCCACATCACCCGGTTCAATGTGCTCTGCAAGAGACTGTAGTTCTACAATCTCACCATAGCTTATGCGTTCGGCTTTGATCTCACCTCTCAAGTATTCCAAACGCTCTTTGATCTCTACATCATTCATTGTAAACCTCCGAGTTATTTGATTGTTCAACTATAGAGATTATACCTTGAATAATTGATTAAGTCACTAGGTAATTGTACCAGTTTTTTCAGCAAACCATGTCAAGGATGAACTACGTTCTTACTAGCTAGTAACAATACCAGGCCCGGTATTTCTACCGGTGTATCTTCCCCATGCCCCAGAAGAAGATAATTGCCACAAAGAAGACTGTCCACCAGTCCATCAGGCCGCTGCCTCAAAAGGGAGTGGGGGTTGACTGTCACTTTCCCATGACTCATGGTAGTATGTACCATCGACCAGGTACAGAGTATCAGAGTTGCTGAAACTCTCTGCTATGTACTCATCAGAGTCATATCCTTCCAGAATCTCATAGCCCTTCTTCTCCAGCATTCGAGAGGTGTCCTTGCAATCCTCTGCTATGGCCTCTCTGAGCATGACTAGACACTCCTCTTGGGCAGGGGTTTCATGGTTATAGTCCGTGTTATCAACCTCTACCCTCATACTATTCCAATGGTAGTAGTGTCCCTCGTGTTTCACATCCACGGAAATGCAATCAAGGACTTGACCACGGAGTACCCGTCGAACTTTGTGACCAGAAGGAAATAGCCGATCTCTGAGTGTCTTCAGGTCTGAACAACACATATGACACTCAAATGCCATACCATCACCTTGACAGTAGCCAAGTGACCAGGACACCGTTGCATCAATGTATCCAAGCTCCGTGAGCCGTTCCTTGAAATACTCTGATACATCCTGAGTAGCAAATGGTTCTCCACCAGCATTCCTATACCGCTCTATGAGTTTGGCCTGTACTTCCGGGGATAGCTCCTCATACTTATAAACCTTGACAACCTTCTCTAACATTGAACACCTCCAGTAGATTGATTGTTTAACTCTACCCGTATTATAGGTCACTCGGACACCATTGTCCATAGGTAAATATACCAGTCTTTCCATATTCAAAAAACTTATGTTTACAACCAAGGTCATATGTGATATACTAGCTAGTGATCGGTTCGTCCGGCTTCCATCGGCGTTACCCCGTACTTTTACTAGCTAGTAATTTGTACGGGGTTTCGTCGTTCTGGGCCTAGTAAATATACCAGACCCACCGCTGCTGCCGCAGTGATCTACCGCAGCAATTTGGATACCACGTCTTCAACCTTTGGCCCTCTAATATTATTGGTCTCAAATCCTAGCCTCGCTCGTCCCTTCGGAGTTATTTGTAAGTCCCCTATAGATAGAAGGAAAGGCTCTACGAGTTCCTGAAGAACGGATACTTCCTCAGAAAGCATTGAGCCTATAGTTCTGATAGATGCTGGCCGTCCGATCTTGTCCAACACTTCCAGGTAAGCTCGATCAAGAGGTGTCCTGCCCATCTCATCAATATTTACGGCAGTAAAATAATGGAGACCTCCATAATTCAGCACAGAATCAGCATAGTTGATTGCTACTCTGGGTACACCCCTTGACCTCTTCCCGATCTCCAAAGCTGTGTCCCGGTCGATAGGGAACTGATTAGTTATTATCTGTGCTAACTCATCAGAGGTATATAGTCCAACCCTAAAGTGAAGTGGAAAACGATCTCTACAAGGCTTAGGGAGGCTGTGGGGCGAAGTCGTACATCCGATCATACAAAAGTCGGGCAACCACGAAACCCCGGCTTGATGGTAACACTCCTGATCTTCGAGCGGGTGGTACAGTGACTCAAAAGAAGTGCTGGGGAATGCGTGGATTTCGTCTACGATGATCGCATACTTCGGAGCATTGATAGATTGCCTAACTCCTCCAGGGCCGTAACCAGGTATAGGGAGTTCTAGTAGTAGTTGTGCTATCTTACTGGGAGTCCATTCCTTCGATGCACATATCTGAACTGTATTATAACCTAAACTGTTGGCTATCACACGGCCCAGACTGGTTTTTCCACACCCTGCTGAACCATACAGGAGAGCGTGTCTGAAGGTCTTACCTCCCTGTTGTGCAGCCCTGATCTCGGCCTCCAGTATGGGTTTCAAAGATGACTGACCCACATAGGATTTCAAGTCTTGTGGTCTTCTCATTTCTGCCTCCTCGATTTATAGCATTCCTTGCATGTATACTTGTATCCCTTTGATTTTGTTTTATCCTTATAGAAGGCACTTAGAGGTTTGTCTTTTTTGCAAACACGGCAAGTCCTTTTATTTCCGAAGGTTACTTCTTCTGAGAGTTTCCAAAACTGAACCCCAGCCTGCTTCAGATAGTTATAGGCTGTCTTTCTCGATATGCCTAACTTGTTCATGAAGAAAGGTATATCGTGTCCATCAGCCGGATTATATTTTTCCCGGAGATAGGTCTTCATCTCATCTTCAGGCCAGTCGGGGAATAGTTTCGATTTCATAGTAACTACATTGTACCCGATGATCTGAAATAGCAGAACTGTTACATTTACCAGTTTTACACAGGGGAAAAATTGCCCCTGTGTAATTGCCCCTGTGTAAATGCCATTTTCACGCTCAAAAAACGCATTTACACAGGGGCAATTACACAGGGGCA
>Ga0172381_10005798_pt1 | contig 12469 bp, 13 predicted proteins | sample Leawel6488metaG_FD_119754 | JGI IMG/M metagenome (GOLD analysis project Ga0172381, IMG submission 119754) | Leachate microbial communities from a municipal landfill in Southern Ontario, Canada - Leachate well 64-88 metaG | ecosystem: Engineered > Solid waste > Landfill > Unclassified | place...
CAACTATGGACCAACTCTGGCGAAACACCAGGATGATTTATGCGACCGCAAATCCTGGCGCGAAGACGACATCGAGCTGGCCAACGACATCGAGCTGGCTGGACTCGTCGAGGCTTTGGACGAGAAAAACCAGGGACTGGTAACCTACCGACTCTGGAAGAGGAACGATGACATCAACAGGGAGGTGGTCATCGTCCTTGAACTGGCCGAAGAGAAACCGCAAGAGAGTGTCGCGCCGGAGATCATCAAGCCGTACCAACGGTGCGCTCTCAGTCCGACCGGCTTGCATATCGAAGATCAGCGACGGTCGCTACTTGACTGCGAGGGTAAGACACCACGCGATACCGGCTGTTGTGATTACTGCAAGCACATACTTGATCTGAGCGCCTTCGCGCACTGAGCGATCGCATCCAGACCTACGCCCGCGCCCCAACTGGGGCCGGGCGTTATTTTTTTCCAGAGAACTATTTAACCATTTTCAAGAAATCTTTTTCTTCCAATATTTTAGTCCCGTACTTTTTTGCTTTTTCTAGTTTTGAACCCGGCTCGTCGCCAACTACCAAATAGTCTGTTTTTGATGTAACGGCAGATGCGACACGACCGCCGTTTTTTACGATTAATTTATGCGCGTCATCCCTCGGCATTGATTCAAGCGATCCGGTAACGACAAAACTCTTGTCATTCAATTTTTTTGAAACAACAGGGGAGTGGAATGGTTTTATTTTTACCCCGAGCTTTTGCAAATCCCGAATCATATCCAGATGTTTTTTCTCGGAAAAATACTCCTCGAAAGAACTGCCGACCGCTTCCCCTACTCCATAAAGCAAATCCAGATCCTCTTTTTTCAATGATAATACTTTTTCAATTGTCCCGAACTGTTCGGCAATATCATTCGCGGTTTCAGCACCAACATGACGAATTCCCAAAGCATAAATAAAACGTTCAAGTGATATTTCCTTGCTATTTGCTATCGACTCAATGATATTTTGAGCGGACTTTTCAGCGAACCTCTCGAGTGGCTCCAAATCACCTTCCCTCAATTTAAATAGATCGGATGGATCGCCGACTAATCCTTCATTAATTAATTGTTCAATAATTTTCGGTCCCAAGCCCTCTATGTTGAAAGCATTCTTTGAAACGAAAAACTCGAGTTGTCTTTTTTGCCGCACCGAACAATTTTTATCAGCGCAGTAAGAATCAACCTCACCCTCTTTCTTCATTACTTTCCCACCACAAACCGGGCATACTCTTGGCATATGAAACGCCTTTTCATCACCGCTGCGCATATTTTTTATTACTTCCTTAACTTCAGGAATTACGTCTCCGGCTTTTCGAATAATTACCGTATCGCCGATTTTGATATCTTTTCTTCCGATTTCATCGGCGTTGTGCAGGGTAGCCCTTGAAACAGTCGATCCGGCAACCAAAGTCGGCTCCATAATTGCTACCGGAGTAAGCTTTCCTGTTCGACCGACCTGAACAGCGATATCAATAATTTTCGAAGTCGCTTCTTCGGCCGCAAACTTAAAGGCGATCATTCCTCTCGGCGCTTTACCGACAACTCCAAGGCGATCGAAAGCTTTTTTATCGTCTAAAACAACAACTACACCATCAGTTTGGTACGGTAATTTTTCGCGGCTTTTTTCCCAATGTTTCAAGTACTCTTCAACTTCTTGCAGATTTTTACAAAGCTTATTATTTTTGTTGACTCGAAAACCCAAGCATTCGGCAAGTTCATGCTCAAGGTGATGGAGGTTAAGTCCAATCTTTGTGGCTATTCCGTAGACAAAAAAATCCAACTCTCTTCCGGCTGTAACTTTTGGATCAAGCTGACGAATTGAACCGGCAGCGATATTGCGAGGATTCGCATAAACAGGCAAACCGGCTTTTTTTCGTTCTGCATTCAATTTTTCAAAATCATGAGTTGACAGAAATGCTTCGCCGCGAACCTCAAATTTTCCCTTGAGCGCGGAATCTTCGCCACGAGAACACAGCAGTTTTTTCACATTGCCGTGATTTTCAATTCGCAGTGGGATTGAGGAAATAGTTTTTAAATTGCTGGTAACATTTTCTCCCGTCGTCCCATCGCCCCTGGTCGATCCCTGAACAAGAATTCCGTCCTTATAAACTAAAGATACGGCCAATCCATCCATTTTAAGTTCGACAAAATAACCGTGTTCGCGAATTGCGGAACCGGCTCCAAGTTTTACTAAACGCTCCTCCCACTTTTTGAGTTCCTGAATAGTAAAGACATCATTAATAGAGAGCATTCGGGTGTCATGTTTAACCTTCTCAAACTTTTTCTCCGGATGATCGCCGACCCTCTGGCTCGGTGAATCGGCAGTAATTAAGTCAGGATAAGACTCTTCGATTTTAGTCAATTGGTGGAAAAGAGAATCATAAGCAGCATCGGAAATTACCGGTTTATCTTGGACATTATACCGATACCTGTGATCATTTATTTCCTTGCGCAATTGCACAAGCCTTTTTTTTGCTTCTTCTTTATTCATAGATTCATTATAGCAATCTATATCAAAAATAAAATTGCCGAGATCAAATTATTTCTTAGAACGATTTCTTTCAGTCGCGTTAAGAATTTTTTTTCGCAATCTCAAAGAGCTAGGAGTAACCTCCAAAAGTTCGTCTTCTTCTAAAAAGTCTATGCACTGCTCAAGAGAAAGAATAGTCGGGGGAGTCAAAATAGTTGTCATATCCGAACTCGCGGCTCGAATATTCGTTAACTGTTTTTCTTTTGTTACATTAATTTCCATGTCTCTCTCTGTCGGATTTTGGCCAATAATCATTCCGGTGTAAACTTCGGTTTGTGGCGGAATAAAAGTAATGCCTCTTTGCTGTGCAATATTTAATCCGAATGTAACTGCTTTTCCTGATTCATAAGCAATTAAGACACCGCTTCTGATTTTTGGTATCGCCGACCCCATTTTGTCATGGCGCAAGAACATTGAGTTTATTACCGCCGTCCCTTTTGTTGCGGTCATCAAAATATTGCGAAGTCCCAGTGTTCCTCTTGTTGAAATTTCAAAAATTAATCTAGTCGTACCGTCAGGATTTTCATTTTGGTGTATCAACATCCCGCGTCTTCGGCTTATCTCACCTATAACAGTTTGAGCAAATTCATTTTTCACATCAATGGTTAGTTCCTCAATAGGTTCGGATAAAACTCCGTCAATTTCCTTAGTGATTACTTGAGGTTTACCTACCTGAAGCTCATATCCTTCGCGACGCAGATTTTCAATAAAAACGGAAAGATGAAGCTCCCCCCGACCGGACAAAATATAATTTCCGTCTTGGGACGCATCAAGACGCATTGATACATTTGTTTCTAGTTCTTTTTTTATTCTGTCTAACAATTGGCGAGCAGTGACAAATTTACCTTCGCGTCCGGCAAAAGGCGAGGTATTGGCATAAATTGAAATTCTAAGTGTCGGCTCTTCAATTGCAGGCGAAGGCAATGCTTCCGGTTTTGAAGGATCGGCTACGGTAAAGCCAATGGTCGCATCTTTTATTCCCGCAATAGAAACAATATCGCCGGATTCGGCAGAGCTGACTTCAATTTTCTTCATTCCGGAATTTAGATAAATTTTTTCAATTTTACCAGTCCCGACAACTCCGTCTTCATTTACCAGAACCACCTGTTGACCAGATTTTAATGTTCCATTTTTAATTTTTCCAACAGCATATTTACCCATAAAATTATCGTAGTCAAGTGCAGAAACCAACATTTGAAACGGCTGGTCATCACTTTTCTCCGGAGCGGGTACAAATTCGATAATCGCATCAAGTATCGGGGATAAATCGGCGTCAGCATTAAAATCAGCCGGCATTTCTTTCCATGCTTTACCGTCACGTCCGAGAGCGTAAAAAATTGGGAATTCCAATTGGTCATCAGTTTGTGCCATATCGAGGAAAAGATCGTATGTACTATTTATAGTTTTCTCCAAGTCCGCATTTTGCTTGTCTATTTTGTTGATGACAACAATTATCTTTAATCCCAATTCAAAAGCTTTCTTTAACACAAATTTTGTTTGCGGCATCGGTCCTTCTTGCGCATCAATTACCAAAACTGCGCCTTCAGCCATATTGAGAGTTCTTTCATCTTCCCCGCCAAAATCAGCGTGTCCCGGAGTATCGATAATATTGATCTTAGTTCCTTTATAGTTGATAGCGGTATTTTTCGCCAAAATAGTAATTCCTCTCTCGCGTTCCTGGTCGTTAGAATCGAGAATTAGGTCTTGTTCCATGTATGATTCATTATCCCTGAATGTTTTGGATTGCTTTAAAAAACCATCAACTAGTGTGGTTTTTCCGTGGTCAACATGAGCGATAATTGCAACATTTCTAATGTTCATTTTTTGAAACTAAAAAATACTAATAATTTAATAAATTATTGCTTGGTGAGATTTCCTCCCGTCGAACAAAAGAAGTCTACTAAACAATATTTGTATACTTACAGTACGCTTTTTTTCTTGATTTGTCAATCTGTTTCATCATTTAACGGTTGCAAGCCAAGAGTGATATAATAATGTTTATAAGATCATTTAATGGGGAAAATATGACTAATGTAAAAAGAGAAAACTGTCCAAAATGCGGTTCATATTTTAGATCCGAACCTATTCGTTGCGGTAATTGCAACTATGTTCCTGAAACAACCAAGGATGAATGGAAGGCAGCAAATATGGGGAAACAGCTGGGCAAGCCGGTGGCTAACAGAGACGGCAAAAGAAGCCGATAATTCGTTACCTTTTCACCATTGCGCTAATTGCAAATCCAACAAAACCGGCGCCCAAACCGACAAATATCCATGCCGGTAGATTTCCGGTTAAAAAGCCAATTCCCAACCCCAAAAGAACTCCGGCCGGAATAAATAATGCTCCCGGCTGGTCCTTTTTTTCTTCTTTCATAATTACTCCGATTTCTTTGAGATTTTTTTACTGAATAGAAAAATATAAAGAATTTCCAGTACACCCAAAGTGTTTACTATCATTAGAATGATAAACCAAGCAAGATCATTATTCCTGGCTGATTTCCAAAGCGCTACAGCCTTCCATGGAATAGTCCAAAGCATTAATAAAACCATCACAATCGGAAACCAAACTGGAAATTGATCTGATGTCATTTTTGACTCCTAATTACACCTAAAATAATTGACTAAATATCACTTTTACCGTATGATATCAAATACTCGCCAGGGAGGCAAGCAATGCAACCTACCACGGTACTTCTTTTCCCGCATAAGATACTCGCAGATTTGGCTCATCCGTTGTTATACAGACCGTACGTAGAAGAGAAACATCGACGATGTGTAAAAAGATGGAGAGAGAGGATGAGGCGAAGTCGCAATTCATTCATCCGACCATCTTATATGCGAGTAGTCTGTCTGGTCAACCGACTCTCCGACGGCTCAATACCAAGATTCGCTGATTGGTTCGGTGATCTTTCCGGTGCAGAGATCATTGATTCCGGAATAGTTACGACAGCCGAAGGCTGGGAAAAACCGTTTCAATACCCAGATTGGAGGTCCATTGCACAAAGGTTACACACTGACAGCGTATATGTCGGCGGATTTCACTTTGCCGATTGTGTGACCAACTTCATACTAGCGGCCGAGGATGTCTGCGAATCGGTAAAAATATGTCCGTATTTGACCGATTTCGGGTCGCTGGTCGCTCAGCTCGAATTCCGTCGCGGTCGCATTGAAATGGTCAGAGACTCAATGACCTTGGATGGCTGGTCCAGCTCCCGAGTCAGACACTGCTTGTCCGACGGTCAAGAAGACCCGACCGAGTTTTTGCCATGGAGCAAGAGGACTGTCAGGTAGGCAGCCCTCTTTTTTTCAATTTGAATTTTAATAAAAACTAGACTGGCCTTAAAGTTCCAGCGAATACTTGCCAAGCAAGAAGCGATTTTGCAACTAGCGATAGAATTATGTAAGCGCGTTCACCGTAAAGGTAATCTTTCCAACCTCCAACTTTTTTATATTGCAAAACCTGATTAATAGCGAAGCAGTTAAAGAAAAGAAAAATTGAAAAGTAGATCCAATAAACAAATGCTGGAGCCTTGTTGTCGCCATCGCCCGATCCGAATAGATACAAGGCTATGACAACCCAGGTCGCTAAGCCGGCAATGCAGCCGAAAATAAACGCTGTCCAATCGGTTTTCCCAGTTGTTTGATTATGCAATTCCATCATCCAGCCGAAAAGAATCATTGTCGCATTCAAAACAAAGAGCAGAATCAGTGTGCCAATGTCATAGATGCCAACAAGCATTCCGATGACAATAATCATCGTTGACGATGAGAATGAGTATTCTATCCAGCGAGCAAAATTTATTCCCTTGGCCAAATTCTTGTTGTACCAATCATTGGCTACAGTGCCAACAATCAAGTGAGCTAATGCGGATAGAAAAAGAAAAACTGCAATTAATGGACCAATTTTAAGCGAAAAAATGTTCGAGAGACTTGGTTGAAGTGATTTTGTTACAACATCAAATTTAAGATATGAACTGGTAACAGGCAAATTGAAATCGCTAGACAACCAGAGCATGACGATCCCCTGACCGAAATGCAAAATTGCCATCCAAAGATTAAATGTTCGCAATCCCTTTAGTTTTTTTTCTTGTTCAGACATTTTCCTCCTTAATTATTTTTCCAAAGCCCGTGTATGTTACAAAATGCTCTAGCCGTTTTAATATTTTGAATGCAAAATTCTGCTTCAGGTTTCTCACCCGCAGACAAAAATTTCCGACAGACATCGTCATCTTCCAGAACTTCAATCCATTCAATATAATGGTCTTCTGCCATCGGATGTGGCATCGAGCCAACCAAAACTTTTGATTCTTGTATAACAGGTTTATGTTTTTCCATTCCCTCTTCGTCAGACTTTTCTTTCAAAAACTCCATTGGTTTGCCGCAGCAGACAAGTTCGCCACTACTCCCGTGAACAACTTCAACGATGTTGCCACAAGTGTTACACTCGTAAATTTGATTTAGTTCTTTCATAGTTCTCCTTTAGATAATATTATAACAAATAATTTTTAAATTGTGCCCCGACTATTAGCTTGGGCTTTGAACAGCTTAATCGCCACTTCGGCACTTCTGGCTCTCGGCACAACAAAGCTTTCTCCTGCCGGTGGTCTCTATCTGGTTGATCATGCCTTCGTATATCGGCACTAGTTCGGGATACTCCCGCCTAATTGATTCGACCGATCGACGACAAAGGCAGAGAAACATAGAAAGTGTCTCTTCAAGATAGCAGATCCTCTTAGCCAATCCGAAACCACGTATAGTTTCGAGATTGTGAAGCCGATCGGCCATTTTGATAATCATTATCCACGGATCCTCACTGTTCGCCTGAAACAATTGCTCGTAGTAGTTGTCCCTCTTGGTCTTGGTCAGGGTAAGAACAGCAACCAAAACCTCAGATGGGAAAAAATTATTGTCAAACAAATTTGATTGCCTCCGCTAATAGCGATATAATTTAGTCATTATGAAAAAAGTTATTGCAATTCTCTTCTTTTTGGTCTCTCTAACAATGGCAGCAAAGCCAACATGCGCCCGCGAAAATGTTGATTACTGGTACGTGAAAGAGTTTAAAACCGAAATATTAATCAATAAAGATTCATCAATAGATGTTACGGAAAATATTACCGCAGATTGCGGCATAGCGCAAAAGCATGGAATTTATAGGACGCTGCCAACCTTTCAACAACTTACAGAGAAAGAAAAAAACCAATCGCCGGTTACTTTGATCAGTATCACAGACTTTAGTAATTCACCCTTGAAATACAGCACTTCGAAAAGTGTGTCTGACGGAACAATTACTTGGAAAATCGGCGATGCAAACAAGACCGTTACGGGTGTTAATAATTATCAGATAAAATATCATGTAAAAAATGCTGTCAGGCATGGAAACTTTGATTTTGACGAGTTTTATTGGAATTTAAGCGGAAATTTTTGGGACATGGAAATTGATAATTTTTCAGCAACGGTAGTTTTTCCGGAAGAGATAACAAGGGACAATTCAACGTCGAATATTTATAGCGGGAAGTTCGGCGACAAAAATTTACTCGGAGTAACCTATAATTGGATAGACAAAAATAAATTACAAGTCGGATATTTCGGAACGATGAAAACCGGTGAAGGGATCACACTTTCAACCACATTTCCAAAAAATATTATAATTCCATATGTGCCAACATTCTGGGAAAAATACGGCTCTTATTTTTTCCTTTTAATTCCTATCTTTATTATTTTGTTGATGTATCTGCTTTGGAAAAAACTAGGTCGGGATCCCAAAATCAATCCGACGATTGCCCCGGAATTTGAGATTCCGGAAGATTTATCACCGATTGATATGGGACTGGCCTTGACAGATAGTATTTTGAAAAATTATTTTGTTTCGGCATCAATTATTAATTTGGCGGTCAAAGAAAGAATTTGTATCGAAAAAATCGGTAAAAAAGATTTCAAAATTACAAAGAAATCAGAGGCGGCTAAAATTTCCGATTCAGAAGAAAAACTACTGGTCGGTTTGTTCGCTTCAGGTAGCCCAGTTCAGATTTCCGATCTTAAAATGAAATTTTACACTAATTTGCCGATAATTTCGGAGGCTGGAGTTAGATATTTAATCTCCAAAAACTGGCTAATTAAAAACAGCCGTTTATGGCAATATTTAATTCTAGCGCTAGGCATAATACTTTTTGTACTTTCATTTGGATCATTCGCTTTGAATTTTATCTTCGGTCTTTCCATTTTACTTTCGTCAGTTATAGTGGTCGCCTTTTCTGTTCTGATGCCAAGACGCTCAAAAGAAGGAGCGGAACTGCTGAGAAGAATCAAAGGCTTCAAACTTTATATGCATACGGCAGAAAGATACCGTCAAAAATTTAATGAAAAAGAAAATATTTTTGAAAAGTTTTTACCTTATGCAATTATGTTCGGAATAACCAAAGAGTGGACAAACAAAATGAAAGTAATCTACGGAGAAGAGTATTTTAATAGCTACCACCCAGTCTGGTTCATCGGCCCGAACTTTACAAGTTTCAACGTTGACTCACTAGCTTCGGAAATTTCATCAATGTCCTCGAATATGTCATCTACAATCTCATCTTCGCCTTCGAGTTCCGGATCAGGCGGAGGAGGCTGGTAAAACTTTTTACTCAATTGACATAATTAAATTTAATTATCCAGGGAGGGAAAAATGGAAGAAGAAAATGATAATGTAATCGTCAGCGAAACACCAGGAAAAAGTAAAGCAATGAAAATTATACTTATTGTCCTGATTGGGTTAATTGTTCTCGGTGGGGGCGGTTACGCCATGGCAAAGTATTATAAAAATAAACAAGCAGCCAATGGCACAAAACAAGCAGAAGACACTTCCGGCTCAACTGATTCGACCGCCGGTCAAGTTTCCAGCTCAACAAAATCAACAGCCGACAACCCCGCGACAGATATTAACGAATCCAGCTGGATTGAATACCAAAATAGTTTAATCAAGTATTTAGTCAGATATCCAAAAGATGCAAAAATCGAGGAGATTTCCGCACCAAAAGCCTCGACGATAAGTCAATCTAAATGCATCAAAATTTCAACCGATAATTATTACGTCATAATCGGTGACGCTGCCGTGGCAGAAAACGAACCGGCTCTTTGTTTTCGTACAGGTGTTGGGGCTGACTGGAGCAATGGACCCGCCGACTCCGTAACCGCTGCCGGTATGACCTATTCGCCAAACGGTATGCACACCGAGGCAGCTTCGGCTGGCTATTACCAAGACTTTTTTATGATTGCTCCGGTCGACCAAAGGGTAAAAATTGAATATGGTACATCTGTAAACGAAAAATATGGCACAATTACAAAAGTCGAAGCCAAAAATATGGTTCATGCCATTGTCGCATCGTATAATCCGGCGGAATAACTAACATTATTTTAGGAGGGAAAAATGAATCTATCAAAGATTAGATCGTGGTTAATATCATTTTTAATTGCTGTTTTTCTTTACTCTTGGTCAGTTATGCCAGCTCACGCAGCAACAGTCGCCTCTTCTACACCGCCATTTCCAAACTGGACAAGAGTCGGTTCTGACTATATTATTCAAACTTTCTATCCCGGAGTAAATCGAGTAACAAATGTTGGGATTGGATTTTGCAATCATGGTCAATCGTCAGTAAAATTTAATCTTGCACTTGCAGACTCAGAAGGTCACTTTATTTCCTCAAGACCCCAATCAATTAGTGCGGGCATGTGTCCTTACAAATATATTGATCCGCAATACGAGCTCGTTACCGACCCAACAAAAATGTATTCTGTTTGGGCTTATCCCTATTCTGGTTATGAAAACAATCAACTTGATATTTATACTTCGAGTAACGATAACTCATACGCAAACGGGTCATCATTTAAAAATATTTTTACCCGACTTAATTTAGATTTAGACTTCGTTGTTTTTGGCTACAATGTTGATAATACTCCTCCAGCAGAACCTCCGGCAGATATTGCCGGGCAAGCTCCAGCCGGGCAAGCCACTTCTGCTGCTCCACAGGAAGCGACCCAGCAAACCACGGAGACTAGCCCGACAAAGAAAATTACCGCAACCACATCCAACGCAGCAAAAAATCTGACCGCTACTTACGATAGCAGCCTACCGGCGATAAATTTGAAATGGGAGGCGTCAACGCTGAAAAATATTGACCACTATGACATTTATAAATCCAACACAACTGACAATGTCTTTGCTAAAATTGGCCAGTCGGAAAAAGAAAAATTAACCTACAATGATTTCAGATTGAAATACCTTGATCAGTATGTTTATTATGTTGTCGGTGTCTCAGACACTACCAACTCAGATCAATCCAATATGGCGACTGTCACTATAGATGACAAAAATCTTAGCCAGGATGCTTCTACACCACAGCGAGCTTTGAGTAGGTGGGAGAAATTTACAGATTATTTTTCCAAAAACAACTGGCTCCTACCGATTCTTTTCGGTCTATTAGTAATTTTAATAATTCTCCTGGTTATCGTTGATAAAATGAGAAGGCATTACAAAAAATTGCATCAAGGAAAATAATTTTGCTGCTCAATGCCAATTAAAACATAATAAATACTGCCGGCCGACACCGACAGTATTTATTATTAATCTATAGTCCGAAAAAAAATTATGATTTCGGAGTGGCAGTAATTGAAAGTCCGCCAGACGATTCATCGTAAACTAATGACAAATTGTAAGTGCCCTTCTCGTATTCTAAAACATCAGTCCCAAAAGATGCGGTTGAGGTATTCGTCCAGCCAGCGGCTTCTACCGAAGATTTATACGTCTCGAATTCAGCTTTGGTAACTTCGCTGGATGATACAGAATAACTTTTATTTGTTTTGTCCGACGTAGCAAATGTAATTTTGCCGGTTTTTAATTCGGGAATATCGGAAGGCATATCCGTAGGCCACTTTGCCGCGCCAATTTCAGTTGTCCCACTGTCGTTTGAAACAGAAACCGATCCATTGTTTGAATTTACGTCTACCTTACCGCCGGTCGCCGCGCCAAGAATTCCTTCAGTAACCTTTTCGCTGGCTTTTCTCGCTATGTAACGGCTAATAAAATAACCACCGACACCCAAAACCAGAAGAACTCCAACTACAATTATTATAATCACAGCAGCGTTGTTCTTTTTGCCACCACTTGGCGACGCAGCCGGCGCTGGAACGGGAGCCGGAGCCTCATTGACTTCAACCATTTACCACCTCCTAATTATTATTTCTTTTATTATAACACAAACCATATTTTTTTAAGATGCACCGAGCTTTGTTTCCGCAAATCGATCGTGATCCGCGCCACAAATCGGGCAAACATCAGGTGCATCGTCTCTGGAACACAAATAACCGCAAACATTGCAACGCCAAACAGGGAAATTTTTATTCGACATAGCTCTCCTTTCTTCAATATTTGGCCTTCGCTCTTTTATCGGTTTAATTTGACCTTTTGAATTAAAAATATACTTGCTGACATAAAGCCCGCAAAAACAAGCACCAAAATCAACAATATCACTATCGCGGTAGTAACACGGGCAGATAATATCTATGTCCTCCTGTCTTTTACCTGTAGCTAGTCTACATGGGCAAGATTCATATCCATATCGGTCGCTATTTGTCATTAGACTTTCTACGAGGCCAAGTGCGAACTCTTTGTCATAATTTAAAAAATACCTGTGTTTTTGATTTTTCTCTCTGAGCTCTGACTCATATTTTTCGACTTCACTCTCATTCATTTTTCTAAAGCCTCTTTAATTTTTTCTTCATCAAAACCGACTATAACTTCACTGCCATCACCTATTACAATTGTTGGGAATGACATGTCTGGGTTCTTTTCTTGGAAATCTTTTTCAATTTGATCCTTCATGTCGTCGCCCACCGAATCAACATCGACAAAGCTATATTTATACCCCATATCTTTCAACA
>Ga0172381_10005799_pt1 | contig 12467 bp, 8 predicted proteins | sample Leawel6488metaG_FD_119754 | JGI IMG/M metagenome (GOLD analysis project Ga0172381, IMG submission 119754) | Leachate microbial communities from a municipal landfill in Southern Ontario, Canada - Leachate well 64-88 metaG | ecosystem: Engineered > Solid waste > Landfill > Unclassified | place...
ATAACCTCCGCAATATTGACATCTGGAATTACATACATAAGAAGGAAACCACTCAATCGCCTGAGGCCCTTGCAATTTTCTAAAGATGGAAAAACTAAGCCTGGCAAGAGGATCGGTAAATGCCGGGGGATTTTCTTTAAAAATGGCGGAGGCTATATTTTTTATCGATCTTAACATTATACTGCCCAATAAATTTGCGAATCCCCGGCTTATTTGTATTCTTCCTCTAGGTTCAAATGCAGCCCCTGCAGACAAGGCTGTTTGCATGACTTAATCCGCTGCAGCTCATCCTGGTATTCTTTAGAATAAAAAACATCCTTAAAATCAAACTTGTGCAAAGGCATCATGATTTGCTTCCCGCATAAATAAGGGTAGCCACCAAAGGTTATATTCAGAGACTCATAACCCGTAGAACACCGGTTGGATTTTGCTAAATTATTGTCAAAATACCTGAGATATGACTTTATTACCTCGGTTGGCCGGGCGCTTATTTCTATATGCTCAAGCAAATAATTAATGATTCCCGCCAGATCATTTTTCTCCACTTCGGTTAATTTAAAATCTCCTTTTTGATAACAAATCTCATTATTGGGAATTACCGGCTGGATATCAACTCTCACCCCAGCGTATTTCTTAATAAACTCAAGGAAATCAATGTAATGGGCAAAATTTTCCTGCATAAGTATCGAACTGACAACAAGATCTTTTATCCTGCCGGGCTCAAGGAAATCCTTATATAATGAGTCGAAATTATTGATCATCCTTTTAAACACCCCATGGCCACGGATATAATCATGATCATACTCTAAGCCGTCTATCGAAATATTTATGCCGAGTTTTTTTAGCTCATTTTCATCAAACTGCTGCATAAACCCACGGTTTAACAAGGTGCCGTTAGAGATAATATTTACTTCCTCGATGCCTACAGAACAGGAGAATTTGATTATCTCTGCCAAATCCTTCCGCAATAACGGCTCTCCGCCCCCAAAGGTTATCCTCTGAATCAGGCAATCTTTATTCAGGCTGGTAACTACCTTCTTCCATTCTTCTGCCGTCAATTCATCTTTAACATTATGCCTGGCCTGACCGGTAGTACACATTATACAGGCAAGATTACAGCGGTTTGTAATCGCAATGTAGAATTCCCTGATCTTAAAGTTCTTATCCATTATTCACCGCTAAATAAACGAAAATCGATTTCCTGGTTGATGTTTTTAATCGGGCTACAGCAGATATCATAACAAGCAGGATTATTCCTGCGTGACATGTATAATTGTACCAATTTGAAATATATCTCTTTCAAGGGCTCATCATTAATATTAAAATCCGTCTTATCGGAGGCATTACCGTTACATACCAACACCCGGCCATCGCGGTCAATCAAAACTTTATATAAATGATAATAACAGTTCCTTAAGGTCACCTGCTGTTTATTTAAAACGCTTTTTTGGCCACCTGAGCTATCTTCACTAAGCCATTCAAGATGATTAAATGAAACCGAAGTATGCATATTTCTTATTATTTTTTTAAAATCCGCCAGCTGGCTTTCGGTTAATGCAAGCTTACCATAGTTCTTATTCATTTTTACTAATTTCAATAAGGTTATGTTCTTTACGCCGTAAGACTCAGCTTTCCCGAAATATTCCTCGACATCCCGGTAATTCAGGGTATTCACGACCATATTTAAGTTCAGGCAGAGGTTCCGGAAATCCTGCCGGCAAAACTGCAGAAACTCTAAGATACCCTTTAAATAATCCCGGCCATCAAGGCTCGGCCGGAGTGAATACTGGGTATCCGGATTAAAAGAATCCAAAGAGAGAATCAAAAGGTCCCATTTAATTTGCTGCAGAAAATTAGCAAAATCTAAATCCAACAAGCTGCCATTAGTTAACAGGCTGCCCAGGAATCCATTCAATTTAATTTCCTTCATTAAAAAATTAAGCTTTTTAAACGAGGTCGGCTCGCCAATTGCCGAAGTCAGGGAAATCTCCTTTACCTTCAGGTCTTTAGCGGAATTCAAAAACCGCCTTAGAACATCTTCTGATAAATAATCCTCCCGGCCCGGCCGCCTGCCTCCCCGGCAATACTTGCATCTAAGGTTACACGAATTACTAAGAATTAAATCTATACAATAAGGGCCGGTTACTTGTTTCAAATTATCCTTAACCCGGTAAAATAATTCGTCTGAAATCATTATCTATATCCTTCTTAACCCTTTTTGCAGCAATATTCCTGGAGCGCTCTTTTATAGAAACTTAGCTTCTCTTCTGTTTTTTTATTCTCTATATCTATGCCATTTAATTTCTCATCAATGAAAACCCGGTACAAGGAATCTTCTTTTCTCAAATACTCGCTCAACTTTTGCAGATCACTGCCAAGGTAACGCATATCCACATCAATTCCATTACCGGCAAGAACCAAATCAATAGCAGTTAGTAAAATATCCAGGCATTCAAAAAGTAAGCGATAATCGGATTCAATTATTTCCTTCAGGGGCAAGCCGGGATATTTAACGATATACTCTTCCAGAAGACTTATCTCCCTAAATAGCAAGAATAGATCTTTGCGCTCCTTCAGGCGATTATTGATATCAACGGCTGAATCCGATGAAGGCCTTATGGAACAAAATTGGACACAATTTTTTTTGCAGCTTTTTATAGTATTCCTGAAAAAAGCCGCTCTTTCAGAAAACCAGACGGAGTCAATTGAGTCTTTATCCGCTTCCCCGAAGTGTTGCCGCTTTTCATTATTTGGACCGTTACAGACAAAGCATATTTTTCTGCCGACGATAAGGGCCCGGGTGAAACCAGAATAACATTTATCAACATAGACTGGATTAGCAAAATAGTTATAAATCTTATCACTGGCAATATCCACATGCAAAGGGGCATTTTTTCTTTTTTCTTCTATTTTATCCAGGACTTCCCGTAAAACAGGAAGGCGCTCTTTTTTAATCAAAAAGCTGTCTTCGGTTTCCCCGCGTAAGTCACTGTTGCAAACATAAGGCTGGATGCAAATACCGGCAAATTTATATCTCGCGGCAAAATCAATCATCTCGGGCATTGTCTCCAATGTCTGATCCATCAAAATAGACAGGGTATTAACCATCGGGAACCTGGTATGCCTTTTCTCTTTCTGCTCATTTATGTAATCAAGGGCTTCGATAACCTTTTCCAACACCCCTTCCCCCCGCAAAGAATTATGGATTTTAGGATCAGGTGAATCAATAGAAACCCCTAAAGTAGTCGGAGCGATATCAATAAGCCTGTTGATTGTTTCCCTGGTAAGAAGCAGGCCATTGGTATTAAGATGGGTAATAACCAAGGGATAGTGATCTTTAACGTATTTTATGAGGCGGAAAATATCCGGACGCAACAAAACTTCGCCACCGGTAAAATAAACCTGCTGGAGATTGCCCATTTTATAAGCGTCATCAATGGCTTTCTTGACATAAACTGTATCTATTTCTTCTTCGTATGTCTTCCATACTCCGCACATTTTGCATCTTAAATTACACCTGGTAGTAAGGATAAGCTGCAGCATAAAAGGCCCGATAAGCGGACTGTTCAAAGTTAAAGAAAAGTTATAAAGATAATCTTCTTTTATGGAATTAAAATAATCAAGCTGGGTGTTTATATTACGTAAAGAATATTGCCACATGATAGCAGTCCTTTAATTATGCGTTTAAGTTTTGCTGAGCCTCAATAATTCTTTCTTCTATATATTTGGCTTTTAAGGTATTTGTGTTTACCTTCTTGGCCTTAAGATAAAAACCAAGGGCGTTCTTATAATCATTGGCCCTAAGGCATTTATCGGCGGAGTATATATAATAATCCGGGGCAGAGTAGAAATCAGTCCCGCCTTGACCGACAAATTTATTGTAAATATCTAAAACTTCCAGCCTTTTCCCCAGGGTATTAACTTCCTTGTTAGAATGCCAGCGGACTGAATTAAAATTATCCTCTAATTCTATACCAAGAGAATCCCGGTTTTCGTAAAGATATGTCCCGCGGGCGATTACCAATAAATGAAAGAATATTTCGTCAATAAATTCTCTGTTTTTCTTAAGAAACTCTCCAGTAAAAATTATGTCTTCATCCGTTTCAGTGGGAAAACCTATAATAATGGTCACATCTGTTTTTATACCAGCCTGATGAGTATCTTTTATCACTCTCTCAGCTAATTCCGGAGAAAAATTCTTTCCGATCATCTTTATTATCTTGGGGCTTACGCTCTCCAAGCCATAAGTCAAATGAAAACATCCGGACTTCTCCATCTTATCTATCAAATCCTTACTCATCTGCTGACGGATAGCCGCCTGACCACCCCAAGTAATCTTAATATTGTTGTTGATCAAAAGGTCACAGAGTTCATCCAAGGCCTTTAAATTTCCGTTGAGTAAAGAATCATTAAAGAAAAATGACCTGATATACGGATACTTGCCAAGCTGGTAAACTATTTCGTCAAATATGTTCTTGGCACTGCGGGATCTGTATCTCTTCCAGATGTTCGATTCACTGCAAAAAATACACCTGTTAATACAACCCCTGCTTGTAGAAATAGGCAATTCCTTCATAAAGTATTCATCGACATTAAAATCCGAAAAGTCAGCAAAAGGCAGAGAATCGAGATCTTCAACCAACGGCTGATCCGGACAATCGATAATCTCATTATCCTTGTTTCTAAAGACTATGCCCGAACAAGGGCCTATCTTTCCATCCCGCTCAATCATATCTAATAAATCCGGCAGGACATTTTCGCCTTCCAAATAACAGAGCGCGTCTATTCCGGGGTTGACATATAATAACACCTTGCCTATCTCTGTCTTAAAACAATGAGAGCCGCCGATAAATACAATCTTATCTTTATCCTTTGCTTTAATTCTTTTAATGACTTCTTCGGCAAAAAACCTGTTAAGCCCGGTGACATTAAACCCGATGGCCTTGGAGTTAAGGCTAAGTATTTCCGTAACGCAGTTATCGACAAATACAGAGTGAGAAGCAATTACTGTCTGGACAAAGCTATCACTAAACCAATCCGTGGGTTTATTATATAAATCACTTCTTTCTTTATCATTTAAATACTTAAAGAATCTTATGTTGAAATCCAAACAGGTAACTTCGTGCCCGCGCTTTTGGCAGACTGCCTTCAGCAAAGCTAAATTATATGGCGGTGTAAATACTGTCCAATTGGGACACTGGATTAAGGCTAATTTCAACTCGGCTCCTTTTACCTATCTTTGCTAATTATTGCCCATATCGCAAAAACACGGCAACAAACACGGCCAACGGCAATTCCCCACCATCTGCCGGCTTTTGGCTATTTTTTCCTGCTTGAGAATATCTTCTAATTTATTGTTTTTCATATCACCATAGGCGGAAAAACAGGTAGTACAATCACCTTGGTTTGATACCAACACCGTATCCCGGGCAGAAACACATTGCACATCAGCGGAAGTTAATATACCGCGATAATATTTCTTCGCTAATTCCAGGTTTTTGATTGAGTTCCTGACAAAATCGGGATTTTCTTCTTTGAAGCTCACTAATTTATCGATTGTTAAATCAAGGAGAGCAAGCCTTTCCCCGGAAACCCAAAAATCAGATTGCCTTCTTTCTGACATCCTCAGGTTATTCGACAACAATACCTGAAATTGCAAAGAATTTGCCCCTGTTGATTTAATATAGCGGGCTAATTCCGGAAGTTCTTCCAGGTTTTGATTAAGGATTATACTAATCACGTTAAAATTAATCTGGGGGTTTTCTTTTTTTATTAAAGAAAGCAGCTTTAATGCTCCAATAGTTTCCTGCCAGGCTGAAACCGAACTCCTGATATGATTATGTAAATCCTGCTTTAAAGAATCTAGGGAAACAACCAGGGATATAGTATTATCAATGAGGTACGGCTTTAGCTTATCTAAATTTTCTTTAACTAATATCCCGTTAGTTAAAACCCCTAATCTTTTTATCCCCAGGCCCCTGGCGTAATCAAAAATCTCGAATATATCCTTTCTCATCAACACCTCTCCCCCGGAAAGAGAGACTTCCTTGATTTTAAGCTTTTTGGCCTCGGAGAGCATTTCTTTAATATGGGCAATGTCTATATCCTTCTCCTCTTTGCCTGTTTTCCATATATCGCAAATACGGCAATGCAGATTACAGGAATGGGTTATGTCCAATATAAACAAACGCGGGATATGGATCGCTCTTTGCGCTTTACTCAAACCGCTCTTCCGGGTCCGGATATACTCCGCAATATTTCCCAACACATAAAAAACTTTGTGCAAAACAAAATAACCGTATATAGATAATTTCTTCCACCTGCCCTTAATATTGTTTTCCGATATAAGCCGCTTCCCTAAAAGACAGCTAAAACGGGGAATCTTCATAATATTGATTAATGAAGCCGGCCAAAAAGAAACCCACCCTGTTTTAAGCTCCTTAAGCAAGGGATGATCCCCATGCAAATACTGGGCTAAAAAATTTCCCATCCCGTAAATATAGGCCTGCCTTAAGAAACTTAAGGTCGTTTCATCACGGTAATGAATGGTTTTTATATTTTTTTCCCAAATAAAACGATGTCCGTCCTTAAATAACTTCCAAAAGAATTCCAAATCCTCCCCTCCTGGAGCGGGAAAGTTTTCATCAAACTGACAGGTTTGGAATATCATCCTTTTTAACGAAACATTGCAAGTGGGGAAGAATATCACTTGGGTAGATCCTTGGTAATAAGTTGCAATACTGCAATTGCTCAGGAACTGGCTGGCTAAAACCGTGCTTTTTGGGGTAGCGGGAATAGTCAGCCCGCCTACAGCGGCTACTATAGGATTTTTTAGATGCGCCAAAACCATCAGCTTTACCCAATCTCTATCTACGAGGCAGTCGTCATCAATAAAGCCGATTATTTCTCCGGAAGAAAAACGGATGCCTAAATTCCTGGCTACTGCAGGACCCCGATGATTTTGCGCCAGGTATTGTAAGTTTGGGTGCTTTTCTTTCAATTGGTCCAATAATGCCTTAACCCGATCATCCTGGGCATCATCAACTACAATAACCTCATATTCCGTTAAAGGATAATCCTGCTGCAACACAGAATCCAGGCATTGTTTTAGTAAATCGTATCTTTTATATGTAGGAATAACTATTGAAAGATGCATAATTTATTAATGGCTGTGATAAAAATCATCCATAAATCCGTCAAATTCCCCCCTGCGGGCACAACTTAGCAGGCAATGATTACTGCATTTCTTTATGCTTCTCCTGAAAACCTTCGCCTTATCGGAATACCAAAGATCCTTTAACCTGTCCTTATGGATATCCCCAAAACTTACTTCTCCGTTATCCGGCTCTGCAGCGCAAAGATACACCTTTCCATCCTGCGAAATGATTATCCGGTTAAACCCTGCGTAGCATTTCTGCCTGTTCAAAACCGATCCCCCCTTAAAATAATCCTTGATTAATCTTAGCTGAACTAACCCCGTATAAATAAATTTAAAATTTTCCTTATTTGAACATTTATATTCCAGCAATTTGTCTATAGACCTATCAAGTATAGCATACCTTGATGGGGGTATCCAATTTTGATTCGGGCTGTTTCTCAATCTTTGATCGGTATTATTCGTAACTACCGGCTGGAAGCCTATTCCGTCAACTTCTAAACTTTTCGCTAAGTTTACAATATCCAGCAACTCTTCAATATTCTGATCCATAACCGTACAAGCTATGCTTATGCTGGGCGAAATCAATCCCCTGTCTTTCTTTATTTTATTAAACAACCGAATATTCTCTATAATCCTTTCGAAAATTCCTTCGCCTCTTATATTTTTATATGTATTTTCATTCGCTCCATCAATAGATATGCCCAGACTGCGCAGGCCGGAGTCAAAGGTCTTCTCAATAATCTCGAGGTTACCCAAAAGGGTTCCATTCGTAAAAACAACTGTCTCCATTTTATGCTGGCCGGTAAACTTGATAATATCAAACAGGTCTCTGCTTAAAAAAGGCTCCCCTCCGATTAAAAATAGCTGCTTGATCCCCATATCCGCCGCCTGGCATATCAAATCCTGCATTATCTTAAAATCTAATTCATAAACCTCACCTGAGATTTTAAGTTTTTCATATTTTTCCTGGACATTGCACATCTTGCATTTTAAATTACAGCGGGATAAAAAACAAAGCTGCAGCATATCCGGGGCAACCAAAGGATAATCCAATTCTCGGGAGAGAAAAAATTTAAAATGCCTCAATAAAACCTTAGTCGAACTCAACCAAGACATGAATCATCCTTGTATTTAATCGCCGCTACAAACTATCTTCCCGTTAAAACACAGGTAATCACCCGCGGCCAGGGTTCTTGCGCCTGTATTTGAACACTGCAAAACCCTGCCCCTGTGGTAAATATCGGAATTTACGACATTAAGAAGCTGCCCTGAGTTTCCCTCTTGAGCAGATAAAGTAACTGCGGGTAAAAATAAGCCGTTTTCTGCCGCCTTAACTACTCCCACGCCATCAGGCCCGGACGAGCAAGAGTAAATAATATCCCATTTGTCATCTACGTTGCTATTGAATCCGGGAAAACTATGTACCTGCCCTTGCCTTACCCATTGTGAATATATTTCCGACAGCATAAGGTTTGCCTGCAGGGCCTCGACTTCCAGCGCTTTATCTAAGTTCATTCTGATAATGAAATTAATAAACTTGTCTTCTTTTAAACTTATTTCCCAATATTGACTTATCGGCAAATATAGCCATTCTCCGGTAATTTTAATTACATCCTTACCTTTCTCAACAACCTTCCATCTTGCCGAAGAAGAAGAATCATGCCAGCGCCCTCCCGAGCATAAAGAAGTATAAAAACCGATCCTCTTGGTCAACTCTTGCCCATCCCAAAGTACACGACCGCCGCCCTGGTTAAAAATAAACTTTAACCTCTCGCCATTAAGCTCATTTGAGCCTGGATCAAATACCTGCTTATCTCCATCCATGGAAATAACCAGCTTAAAACAGGGATATTTTCCGGGAGGGAATTTTTTAATCCTTTCAGGTTCTACTTTATCTATACGCATTAATCTCGCTTTTTCGTAAAAGTTAGAATTCATGATCTTGGCGTAATTATGGAATTCATTGGAAAACTTCACCCGTAATGCGGGTAATTTAGCCTCCTGGCTTAAGAACCCGAGTTCGCCATCAGGAAGACATCTTTGTAACATATCCATTTCAGTTTCCCGGAAATCCGCGGGAAAAACTCCCGAACCGTAATTACTGAACCATTGCGAATAATCATTTGAGCAACAAATAAAAAAATACTGCTGTTCAATAACCAGTTCTTCTTCAACTTCTACGTTAACATCCCATTTGAAAGAACGGCCATCGATAACTTCAATTTCCCAGGACTGGGTTAAAGCCAGATCCGGCCATCTGCCTATAGCAATAATTTTATGGTCATTTTGTTTTTTAAAATCCCAGTGCGCTAAATGAGAAAAGTGCCATTTCCCGTTTGCATAAAGAGAGGTAAAAATATGATTATTTTTGGTCAATTCTACCGACTTATATTCAAGCCTGCAAATACCATTATCAAAAGCTAACTTTGATTCCGGGGTAGATAGAACAAACTCATTCTGTACCTTAGAAATATAAGCATCTATATCCGGAGTATTTATTATGATTTTCCCCGCAAAACAAATAAACCGGTCAGTTTGATTTCCTGATTTACCGGAGAAAGGATTAAGCTTATATTGCAATATGCGGCAATGCGATAAATAATCGGAATTTAGAATTAACCCCTGGGCTAAAGATCCTAATGATAACTGCTCAAATAGCAGGGAAGGAAACTCAGCTGCATCCAAAATCTGCTGATATACTCCGATGTGTGCGCTTAAACCATTCTTGGTAAATACGGTATTCCAGTTTTTATCTTCGTTTTTAATCGGAGGGAAATCCCCTTTTTCTGAATTGCTAAACCACCGGCTATACTCATCTTTGAGCGCAATATTGACATACATTTCAGATAACCTAACATCTCCGTCCATTTCAAGCTCTATATCCCACTTAATTTCACAATCCCCTAAAACCTCGAATCTCCAGACCTGGGTCAACCCTAATTGGTAGATCTTGCCGACTGCCGTAAAAACTCCCCGCGGCTCTTCTTTAACCTCCCATTCTGCCTGGGTAGAGCTATACCACTTATTAGCTACGTTAAAAATCGTATAGGCCCCGGAAGTAGAAGTGATCAATTTGCCATCCCAATTTAAAAGCAACTTTCCATTATTAAATGCCAGACCAAACCTTTTCTTTTCAATAACCGCTATTCCTTTTGGGCTGCCGACTGTCTGGGAGTAAAAAGAAACTACCTTGGCCGTTTCTTCATCCTTAACCAGCATTCCCTGTTTTAAGAATATTGTCCTTGCGCAGAGCTTCTGCAACATTGTCATATCGTGGGTAACAATAACCACGGTCTTGCCCTGTTGTTTTATTCTGAATATTTCCTTAATACACTTCCTCTGGAAATACTCATCCCCTACGGACAGCGTATCATCTACAAGAAAGATATCCGAGTCCATATGCACTGCTATGGCAAATGCCAGGCGCACAAACATACCCTGGGAATAACATTTTACCGGGGCATCAATAAACTTGCCGATTTCAGCGAAATCAATAATCTGGCGGAATTTTTCCTTTGCCTGGACAGCCGGCAAACCAAAGAGTTCACACTGCAGGACAATATTCTCCCTGCCGGTAAGTTCAGTCTGAAAACCTGCACCTAACTCCAAAAGCCCTGCGACACTGCCTGAAACCTCTATTTCTCCGCGATCAGGCTTGAGCATCCCGGCAATCAATCTTAAAATGGTCGACTTGCCCGAACCATTCTCGCCGATAATCCCTAATATCTCCCCCTTTTCCATGGAAAAGCTAATTCCCTGCAAGGCCTGGAAATCTTCCCATGAGGATTTGCCTTCGATAACGAATTTAATCCGGTACATCTCCCAAACATCATTAAAGCTGATTATAGACATATTAGATACGTTTTAATACTCTGGGCTCAAGCCAAATAGAAACCAATATTCCCACGGATAAACTAAAGAATGCCCAGGCAGTTACCGCCAGAAAAGTGGCCAACTCCGGCACGTGACAGTAAAAAATTATCTCCCGGTAGAATAAAATGAATGCCGAGACGGGGTTTAAATTAAAAACCCAGCGGAGATTCGCAGGAACCATCTCTACGGAATAAAAAATTGGCGTAATCCAGAACCAAAACATAAGCAAAGTCCCGATTAAGTGTTCCAGGTCACGGTAAATAACGTTAACTACGCTAAATAACAGGCTTATCCCGCTGATAAAAATACAGGTCAGCAGGAATATTACCGGGAGAAAAACAATCATGGCAATAGCCCCGGGATTACGAAATAAAAACAAGGGGCAGATAATTAACCAACTAATAAGGAAATTCAATGCATAGGATAACACGCTGCTCAAAGGAATTATTTCTTTTGGTAAACTAAACTGATGTAAAACGCTCTTTTGCGCTGATAAGGAAGGAGTAGCTTCAGACAAAGCCCCGGAGAAAAACATCCAGGGGATAATCCCTGAAAGGACAAATAAAGGAAAATCTTTCCCTTCGGTTTTAAAGACAGTCGTGAAAACAAAGGTTATTGCCAGCATCAATAAAAAAGGGTTGATGGCTACCCAAAAAATACCCAAGACAGAACCGGCATATTTGGCCTTAAATTGTTTTACCGCCATATTCCATAAGCTGTGCCGGAAAGAATATATTTTGTTAATTTTTATTGCAATTAGTCTTAGAGTCATTGTTTGATTAAAAACACCCGCGCGAAAATCCTCGATTTAATTGCGGGTTCTTTCTATGCGTTCAATTGAATCCCGGTAAAAAATAACTTCTCCCTGGGAAGAACCCAGCAACACTTCCAGCACTATCCTGTCCGGATACTCTTTTTTTATCTTCCCCTGCAATTGACGGCCGCTTTTTAAATAAAGCGTATCCTTTTGCTCCGGGAGAGCCCCTGGCTTAAGTTTAGGTTGTTTGCTTAACCTGGTTATTTCATTGTCGATGAAACCCTCTCCTGCTGAAAGTTGTTTTGCTTTTTCCATTGCCTGTAAAGCCAGATCCGGCTTATGCATCTTGTCGTAGATTCTGGATAAAGTCAACTGCGCCTGTCGATAACGAGGAAAGGATTTTATTACGCCATCGATAATTGCCTTGGCTTCATTAACTTGACCCAGGCCGTTTAAAGCATAGGCGTAATTGTTGAGTAAAACAGGACTATCAGGATTGTTTGCCATGGCCTGGCGACAATACGCTACTTCTTTCTGGTATTCTGAAACTGCCTGCGCATGCTTACTCAGATTATCATATATTTCAGCCAGGTCATTATGCAAATTAGGGTAATCTTTCCTTAATACAATCAGCTTATTATATTCCGAGATGGCTTGTTCAAACATTTTATTATCCCG
>Ga0172381_10005800_pt1 | contig 12465 bp, 10 predicted proteins | sample Leawel6488metaG_FD_119754 | JGI IMG/M metagenome (GOLD analysis project Ga0172381, IMG submission 119754) | Leachate microbial communities from a municipal landfill in Southern Ontario, Canada - Leachate well 64-88 metaG | ecosystem: Engineered > Solid waste > Landfill > Unclassified | place...
CTTGAATAAAATACTCAAAGATATCGTGATAAAGTATAAAACGATGCAGGGTTATGATTGTCCTTATATTCCCGGCTGGGACTGTCATGGCTTGCCTGTGGAACACGCGCTTTTTAAAGAACTTAAAATAAACAAGTCTCAGATTTCTCAGGTCGAATTTCGCAAAAAAGCGCATGATTACGCGATGCATTTTGTTAACACCCAGCGTGAAGAATTCAAGCGTCTGGGCGTTTTCGCTGAGTGGGAGCGCCCATATCTGACGTTGACTCCGGAATACGAGGAAGGCATAGTCGGAGCGTTGAGCCAGCTGGTTAAAAAAGGGTATATTTACAGGGGGTTGAAGCCGGTAAACTGGTGTTGCCGTTGCGAAACAGCGCTTGCCGAAGCCGAGGTCGAATACGAAGACCATAGTTCGCCTTCTGTGTTTGTAAAATTCAAAATACAAGATACCGTGAAATTTGAGCCTGATAGTTACCTGGTAATCTGGACGACTACTCCTTGGACTTTAATCGCCAATGTCGCCGTAGCCATTCATCCTGATTTCACGTATTCTTATATCAAGACCGATAAAGGCAATTTGATTATCGCTAATGTGCGGATGTCGGTTTTGGGTTCCTTCGGTATCGAAAAATACGAAGTATTGAGGGAATATAAGGGCAGGGATCTTGAAGGCATAATTTATGATCATCCGTTTGGTTTGCGTAAGGGTAGAGTGGTGAGCGCTAATTATGTTTCCGGAGAAGATGGCACCGGCCTGGTGCATACCGCTCCCGGCCACGGCGCAGAAGATTATCTTACCGGTTTGCGGCATAAGCTCGATATCATTATGCCGGTTGATCCTAAGGGTAATTTCGACCAGACCGCCGGTGAATTCAGCGGCATAAATGTTTATCAGGCTAATGATAAGATTATTGAAAAACTAAAGTTATCCGGGGCGCTTCTTTTAGCCGGCACGATTCAGCATTCTTATCCGCATTGCTGGCGGTGTAAGACTCCGATTATCTTCCGCGCCACGAACCAGTGGTTTTTAAAGATTGACCATAACGGCATGCGTAAAGAACTCTTGTTGAGCGTCCAGGATAAGATTAAATTTATTCCTGAATCCGGCCGCGGCCGGATCTCCAGTATGATCGAATCGCGGCCTGACTGGTGCCTGTCGCGCCAGCGTTATTGGGGGGTGCCTATTCCATCGCTTGTATGCAATAAGTGCCACGAAGAGTTTATAGACCCACGGGTAATCGATAAATGGTTATCTTTTATTCGGAAAGAAGGCACGGACAGCTGGTTTACTCATGACGTAAAAGATCTTATCCCGGAGAATTTTTCTTGCTCTTGCGGGGGGACGTCCCTGGAAAAAGGAAAAGATATTCTGGATGTGTGGTTCGATTCCGGCGCGTCGAATCAGGCGGTATTAAAGAAGCGGGAGGGGATGGTTTATCCGGCCTCACTTTACCTGGAAGGTTCTGATCAACACCGCGGTTGGTTCCAGGCTTCGCTTATCGTTTCCATGGGTGTAGATAATATCCCGCCATTTAAGACTGTGCTTACCCACGGGTTTACGGTTGACGAACAAGGCAAAAAAATGTCCAAGTCCGCGTTTAATGGTGTTGCTCCGTCCAACGTGATGAAAGATTTTGGCGCGGATATCTTAAGGCTCTGGGTAGCTTCAAGCGACTATAACGAGGATATCCGGATTTCCAAGGAAATCTTAAACCGGCTTTCCGAGGCTTATCGCAAGATCCGGAATACCGCGAAATTTATTTTAAGCAACCTCTATGATTTTAATCCTGATACCGATAAAGTGGCTTATGAAAAACTGCGTAAAATCGATCAGTGGATTCTTTACCGAATGGAGATGGTCAGGGATGAGGTGGAAGCTTCTTATGGAACGGAAAATGATCCCCGGTTTGAGTTCCATCGCGCCTATAAAAGCATTTATGATTTTTGTAATTTGGAGCTATCCAACTGTTACCTGGATATGGTTAAAGGCAGGCTTTATACCTATCGTTTTGATTCTGTGGAAAGAAGAGCGGCACAGACGGCGATTTATGAAGTGCTCAATCGTCTGATAAAATTAATCGCTCCGATTTTGGTCTTTACCGCTGAAGAGATCTGGAGAAGCGCGCCTAAGGAGAAAAAAGAAGCCGGTTGTTTGAGCGTGCATCTTTTAGATTTTCCCGAAGTCAATTCTGTTTTTAGGCAGGAGGATCTGGCGGCGCGGGGTTTAAAGACGGTGAATCAGGAGCTAGGGGAGCTCATCGGGCTGGTTCCTTCGGCTGCCAAAGCTTTAGAAGAGTTGCGCGCCAAAGGCCAGATCGGTAGCTCTTTCGATGCCCAAATAAATATATTGACAAAAACTCAGGATCGTTATACATTCTTACAAAGCTTTAGTGTTGAGCTTGCTGAGATCTTTAAGGTTTCCCAGGTTAAGGCAATTCTGGATAAAGATAACTCCGCGATATTCTCGGTTAAGGTGGATAAGGCCGAAGGTGTTAAATGTTCGCGTTGTTGGAATTATTCGCTGGAAGTGGGCAAGAATCAGGACCATCCTTTGATTTGTGATAATTGTCTTAAAGCGATTAGCTAGGGAATTATGGTTTGGCTTCTGATTGCCAAAGCCATTGGTTAAAAAGCTGTATCTGTCTGTCGGTAGACGGGGCTTGGTTCAAATAGATAAGCAGCCACAGGGGGGAGAATAAAAGTGAAGAAAAAGTTTTCCAAAGCCGATCTTAAGGATTTTAAGAAAGTTGTGTTGAAGAAGAAGGAACAGCTGCTTAATGACCTTGAGCATATATCCGATGACACTTTAAGAAAATCTCAAAAAGAAGCCTCCGGCGATATCTCCGGTTATACTTACCATATGGCGGATGTCGCCAGCGATAATTACGACCGGGAGTTCTCTTTGGGCCTGGCTTCCAGCGAAAGAAAATCTCTTTACGAGTTGGATGACGCGCTTAAGAGAATCGAGGAGGGGACTTTCGGCATTTGTGATGATTGTAAATCTTTTATCTCCAAGGTCAGGTTAAAAGCGGTGCCTTCAGCCCGGCTCTGTATTAAATGCCAGCAAAAAAGGGAAAAGAAATAAATACTTCAATTTATGATGATTTTTATCATCGTCTTAAGTGTTATCGTATTGGATCAATCCACTAAGTTTCTGGCCTTAAATTTACTGCAATTAAATACTCCGGTTCCGTTAATAAAAAACTTTTTGAATTTGACTTTAGTGCATAATCGTGGAGCGGCTTTCGGGTTCTTCCAGAACCAGTTGTTTTTGTTCGTATTGGTTTCGATTTTCGCGATTGGGTTGATTCTTTATAATTTAAAAAATAAAACCAATTCCTTAATTTTAAAGATATCTTTAAGTTTGATCTTAGGCGGGGCAATCGGAAATCTTATTGACCGTTTACGTTTTGGGTTTGTGGTGGATTTTTTGGACCTGCGTGTCTGGCCGGTTTTTAATATCGCGGATTCGGTAATTACGATTGCCGCGATTATCTTAAGTTGGGAGTTATTATTCAATAAAAATGCTGCCTGAAATTTGTCGCTTCGGTAATTTTACGGTTTATTCTTACGGCCTGATGTTGGTTCTGGCTTTTTTTGTCTGCGCTTATTTAAGTTCCTTCCAGGCCCGGAAAGAAGGGATGAATGCCGAGGAGGTATTTAATCTGTTCTTCTATATCTTTCTTTTCGGAATAATCGGTTCCCGTGTATTTTATATTTTACTTAATCTCGGTTTCTATCTGCGGCATCCTCTGGAGATGATTATGCTTCAACATGGAGGAATGGCCTGGTTCGGAGGATTGTTTTTCGGTTCGGCGACGGCGCTTTTATTCATTAAAAAACACAAAATGGATTTATTGAAAACCTTGGACCTGATTGTCCCTTTTGTGGCTTTAGGCCAGGCGATCGGCAGGATCGGGTGTTTATTAAACGGATGTTGTTATGGCCGGGAATCAAGGTTCGGGTTGTATTTTGAGGTCTTTGATAAGACTTTAATTCCTACGCAATTATATTCTTCCTTGCTTTTAATTTTGATTTTTATTATTTTAAGATTTAAGCAGGACCGGAAACATCTGCCGGGTGAGATTTTCTGCGCCTATCTTTTTCTTTATTCCCTGAAGCGTTTCTTTATTGAATTTTTGCGTAATGATAGCCCGCGCATATTCTACGGGTTAACTTTTTTCCAACTTTTATGCTTAGGGATATTCTTTTTTTCTCTGGGTATATTTATCAAGCTCTTTGCGTTTAAAAAGAAATAACCCGATTCTAAGCATCCTTTTTTCGGTTAGAAAACCAGGTACTTTCTAAAGATAAATTATGGAAGAAATATCAATACAAGTTAAGGCGGAAGAGGCTAAAATACGTTTGGATTTGTTCCTGGCGGATTATGCCTTGCGGAATGACCTGGGTCTTTCGCGCACAAATATCCAGAAGCTTATTCGTGAAAAAAAAGTTTTTTTAAATTCGCTCCCCGTAGATAAGCCGCACCATAAATTGAACCCTGATGATCATTTACGGTTTTTGCTTCCGGAGAAAGAAAAAACGGAATTCCTCCCGGAAGAGATACCTTTGGAGATCGTTTATGAGGACAAGGATATTCTGGTGATTAATAAGCAGTCCGGCTTGGTCGTGCATCCGGCTCCGGGTAACCGTCAGCATACTTTAGTCAATGCCCTCTTGGGCCGGCCGATGGAGCTTTCCGATGTAAATAAAAGCCGTCCCGGTATCGTTCATCGTCTGGATAAAGAAACAAGCGGACTTTTAGTGATCGCTAAAAATAATGTCAGCCATTTAAAATTAGCTAAGCAGTTTGCCCAACATAGTATTCAACGTAAATATATCGCGCTTGTTTGTGGGCGCGTGGAGTTTGATGAGGATATTATTGAGGCGCCGATCGGCAGGCATCCGGTCAAGCGGAAGAATATGGCGGTTTCATTCGCGCCGAATACCAAATACGCCAAGACCGCTTATAAAACTTTGAAACGTTCCAAGAATTTTAGCCTCTTAGAGCTTAGTCCGTTTACCGGTAGAACGCATCAACTGCGGGTGCATCTGGCTTATCTCGGGTATCCGATTTTGGGGGATATTAAATATGGCAAGGGGGATAATTTCTCCCGCCTGGCTTTGCATGCCCGGGAGCTCGGTTTTACGCATCCGGTTACCGGAAAGGCGATGTATTTTTCCAGTACCATTCCTTTGGAATTCCAAGAGTTTATTAAGAAGAATTTCTCTTGATTTTTACCTAACTAATGTTATATTAATGCTTAATAAACTTTTGAAAATTAAATTTGAAACTTCAACTTGTAAAAATGATCAGGATTTCCGGCACAAAATCCTGATCACCGGTTGAAGGTTCCACCGATAAGGCCTTTTGGCCTGTCTTTAAAAGGTAAAAATCAAGGTGCCCGAGGAGGCAAAATGAATTCAAAAGGTAAAATTCTACTACCAGTCTTAATTGTTTTAGCGGTTATTTCTTTATTTCTAGCCGCCGGCGCGTTTTATTTATATCAAAAAGAATACGCGCAAAACGTCAAACTCCAAGGACAGATCACCGAACTTGAGAATCGCCAGCGTCTCACTGTTAATCAGCTTGAAGAGGCGAAGAAAAAGGCTACTGAACTTTCATTAAAATTAGAGGAAGCTAAGAACAGGCTGGATTCTTTGACCGGTGAACTTGCCGTGGAGAAATCCGCCCATGCCGAAACTTCCGGCAAATTGGAGCAATCCAAGCAGGATCTCGCCAAACAAAAAACTTTGCGTGAGGATCTTGAAAATCGTTTAAACCAGGTTCAGGGTGATAGCAAGCAGATCAAAGAGGAGCTGAAGGTTATCCAGCAGCAGAAGTCTGCTTTGGAAGAAAAAATCAAGAATTTGGAAGGTGGTTCCGGCGGTGTAGAATTAGGTAAGGTGGTTGTCAGTCCGGAAGCGGTTCAGCCGGCAGGCGGCTTGACCGGAGAGCAGGCTAAAACAGCGGCCGGGAAAAACAGCGCTCCGGATAAAAACGCGCTAAAGCCGGCGGGTAAAACGCAACCTTCTTCCGTTGATACCTCAGAAGGCAAAGTGATGATTGTGAATAAGGAATTTAATTTTGTGGTCATTAATTTAGGCAGCAAGGATAAAGTAGCCTTAGGGGATGAATTTATCGTCTCGCGTGCCGGTAAGACGATTGGAGAGATAAAAGTAGAGAAAGTGCATGAGTTTATGTCCGCGGCGGGTTTCGCTACGGAATTAAAAGATTTAATTAAAGAAAACGATAAGGTAGTAAAAAAGATAAAGTGAGTTCTATCCGGGGATCTGTTAGGCGTATAAATTTAAAGATTTCTCCGTCTTTTAAACCTTTCCTGATTAAAGATAAGTTTATCCCGCGCGGAAGCGTAATGCTATCCGGGGATAAATCGATCGCTCATCGCGCCTTAATTCTAAGCGCGATAAGCCGCGGTAAAACCCTGATAAAAAATTTCCCTCTACATGATGATGCTTTGGCTACCCTGAACGCTTTAAGGGCTCTGGGGGTTAGAATAGAGCTTGAAGATAGGGTGGTTTCTGTCTGGGGCCGGGGAGCTCAAGGATTGGCTTGCGCTCAAAAGCCGGTCTTCGTGAACAATTCCGGGACGACCTTGCGGTTACTCTTAGGCGTCCTGGCCGGTATGGATTTTAAAACTAAAGTTATCGCGGGTAAGTATTTATCCCGGCGTCCGATGTCCAGGGTGAATCTTCCTTTGCGTTTGATGGGGGCGCGCGTTATCGCCAGGATTAAGGCAAAAGAAGAATATGCCCCGATCATCATAAAAGGCGGGAATCTTAAAGGGATTATTTATCGGCCGGAGGTTGCTTCCGCGCAGGTAAAATCCGCGATTCTTCTGGCCGGATTATTCGCCAGCGGTAAAACCCGGATTTATGAAAAAATAAACACGCGTGACCATACCGAACGGATGCTTAAGGTCTTTGGGGCAAAAATTTCCGTTCATAAGTCTCAGGTAACTTTGTATCCCGGACCGGATTTAGTCAGCCCGGGTAATATTTTTATTCCCGGGGATATTTCTTCAGCCGCTTTTTTTATGGTTTTGGCTTCGATTATCCCCGGTTCCAGAGTGACGGTTAAATTTTCCAGCCTTAATCCCGGGCGCGGCGGTATAATCAAAGCGCTCAAAAGGATGGGGGCTAAGATCGAAGTCGTCCAAAGCCATAAGCTAACGGATTTTGAGCCGTCGGGCGATATCATTATAAATGGCGGTTATAAGCTTAGGGCTACGATAATTCCTTCTACTGAAATACCTTCTTTGATCGATGAATTACCGGTCTTGATGGTCGCGGCTTGTTTCGCTCAGGGCACTACCGTAATTAAAGGCGCCGGCGAGCTGAGGGTTAAAGAGACTGACCGGATTAATTCCACGGTTTTCAATTTAAAGAAAATGGGAGCGGATATCCGGGTAGAAAAAGACGGATTGAAGGAAAACATCCTGATTAAAGGCCAAGGTAAATTGCGCGGAACGGAGCTGAAAAGTTTTGGAGACCACCGCACGGCTATGAGCATGGTGGTGGCGGCTTTGGCTGCTGACGGACAATCAAGGCTTGATGATGCCGGCTGTATTAATAAATCTTTTCCGAGTTTTTTATCGGTTTTAAAGAGTTTAGCCAGGGGGTAGGAAGGACCGTTTCCTTCAGAAGGCGCTATCAGCTTTCAGCTGTCAGTCATCAGCCGTCAACTAAAGCAAAAAAAACAAAAAACGCGTAACTGGTTACTAGTTATGCTGGTTTTGACTTTGCTGATAGCTGATAGTTGACGGCTGACAGCTGGAATTCATTTGACAAAAGATGTAATCTTTGTTAAAATCTTGTGTCGTATAATTTTAGGAGAAAATACATGGGAAGATTAAGCCAGCAGTTAAAAAGAGGGGTTAATTATATCTTGGGTTTATTCTCTAATGATATGGGGATTGACCTGGGCACCGCTACGACCTTGGTTTTTGTCAAGGGTGAGGGAGTGGTGCTTTGTGAGCCTTCGGTAGTCGCGATCGAAAGAGGGACTTCTCATGTTTTAGCGGTTGGGGAAGAAGCCAAGCGTATGCTTGGACGTACCCCGGGTAATATTATCGCTATCCGTCCGATGAAGGATGGGGTTATTTCGGATTTTGAGATTACCGAAGCGATGTTACGTTTTTTTATTAAAAAAGTGCATCATCGTAAAGTTTTAGTCAGGCCTAGAATTGTTATCGCCATTCCTTCCGGAATTACGGAAGTCGAAAAACGGGCGGTAAAAGATTCAGCGGAGCGGGCCGGGGCCCGAGAGGTATTTTTGATTGAAGAGCCGATCGCGGCGGCTATTGGCGTGGGCCTGCCGATTCAGGAGCCCATTGGAAATATGATTATCGATATCGGCGGCGGAACTACGGAAATCGCGGTAATTTCACTTTGCGGAACCGTTTTTTCCAAGTCCATCCGGATTGGTGGGGATGAGATGAATGAAGCGATTATCGAATACCTTAAGAAAACTTATAATTTAATGGCCGGTGAACGCACCTCCGAAGATATTAAGATTAAAATCGGTTCGGCTTACCCCTTGGAAGAAGAGATGAGTATGGAGGTCAAAGGAAGGGATTTGGTGGCTGGTTTACCTAAAACCGTGACCATTACCAGCGAAGAGATCCGTGAGTCTTTACAGGAACCCCTGCGGGCAATCCTGGAAGTGATAAAAATATCTTTAGAGAGAACGCCTCCGGAACTGGCGGCGGATCTTATCGATCATGGAATTGTGATGGCTGGCGGCGGTTCTTTATTAAGAGGTTTGGATAAGTTGATTTCCGAAGAGACGGGCCTTCCGGTGCATATTACCGATGATCCGGTTACCGCGGTGGCTAACGGAACTGGTATCGTCTTAAGTGAAATTCAATATCTCAAGAAAGTCACTGTTCCGGTTAAAACCGAAGTACGTAACTAAAACAGAGGTTTACACCAACGCAATACCTTTTAGTGTTGGGTGTAAAACAGAGGTTTACACCAACGCAATACCTTTTAGTGTTGGTGTAAAGCAGAGGTACACCCTGGCGCGGTATTTGTTGCACAGGCGTCTAAGCCGGAACCGGTCATTTTTACCAACTAAATGTGTTTAAGCTACCCCGTAAAAATTTAATCAGTATTATCTTTTTTGTCTGCATTCTTCTTTTAGCGTCTAGTTGCCTATCCAGTTTCAAAAACCCAACCCAAAAAATATTTAAACCGCATCTTTCTTTTATCGGTTTACTTAAGCAGGAGTTTCTCGGTATTATCTTTTATCATCGCAATATGCTAAAGGCTGAGCGTTTGCAGGGCGAGGTTGACTTGTTACGCTGGCGTTTATTTGACACGAGGGAAATCTTTCAGGAAAATACCCGGCTTAAAAATTTGCTCAATTTCAAACAGAAATCTTCCCGTCGCCTGATTGCTGCCCGGGTAATTGCCCGTTCTGTCGATAGTTGGTCATCAATCGCGATTATCAATAAGGGCCGCTATAACGGGATCAAGCCGGGGATGGTGGTGATCAATCCGCAGGGATTGGTCGGCACGATTATGGAGAGTAGTGATGATACCAGCAAGGTCTTATTGATCAATGATCCCAACCAGGGAATCTCAAGTATTGTGCAGAGCAGCCGGCAGGAAGGCCTGGTTAACGGGACCCTGGGCACGCATTTAATTATGCGTTATCTTCCGGATGAAGCCCAGATTGCTGTCGGGGATGTGATTGTTACTTCGGAGTTGAGTCAGCTTTATCCTAAAGGCCTGCTTATCGGCCGGGTGGTAAATGTCGGCCGGGATTTTTCCAGGCTTAACCGTTATGCCATGATTAAACCGGTAGTGGACCTGGCCAATATCGAAGAGGTTTTGGTGATTCTGCCATGAAAAAGTTGCTCTTTTTACTGGTGATAGTTGTTTTAGCCACGCTGGAACTGGTCTGGCCTAGTTTTCTAAATTTTTTTTCCTGCAAGCCGGATTTACTTTTGGTTTTTACGGTCGCCTTGGTTTTCTATACGGATTTTAGAACCGCTTTGCTATTAGGCGCTTTATGCGGATTGACTAAAGACGCGTTTTTGCCTTGGGGACCGGCAATCAACGCTCTATGTTTTAGCCTCTGGAGTTATGCTGTCCATCGGATTAGCCGCCAGATCTCCACGGAAGAAAATTATGTGCGCCTGGGGATTGTCCTGGTGGTATCTTTGTTCAACAATCTGGTTATCGGTTTATACAGTCTTACCAGCGGTATTATGTTGCCGGCCGGTATTTTTTTGCGTAATCTGATACTTATCAGTATTTATACGGTGATAATTTCACCTTTAATTTTTAAGCTCACTAAGAAAATAGCCGCGTAGTGGTTAGGCCTTCGTTAATTAATGGAAAGAAAAAGCGTTTTTAATTTTATCATTATTTTTATGTTTGCCGCTTTGCTCTGTGGGCTTTTAAGCCTGGATATATTGCAGGGGGCTAAATTCCGAAGGTTGAGCGACAGCAATTGCATCCGCCTTATATCTCAATCCGGCAGCCGGGGTAATATCCTGGACCGCAACGGAGAGGTTATCGTCGATAATAAGATTTCTTATGACGTGATGATCCTGCCCCAGGATTTAAATCATCTTGACCAGGCCTTGTCTTTGATCAGCCGTATTTTAGGTATCCAGATAAAAGAATTAAAAGCGGCGTTCAAGAAAAATTATATTTCTTCCAGTGTCCCGGTGACCGTAGCTTCCAATATTAAGTTGAGCGAGGCGATTCTATTGGGAGAGCGTAAAATCGAACAGCCTGGCATTATTGTCGCGCCTAAGCCTCTGCGGCATTATCCCTACGGCGCGCTGGCCGCGCATGTGATCGGCTACGTTAATGAAATTGACCGGTGGCGGCTGACCAAATTAGAGGATTATGGTTATAAGACTAAGGATATCGTGGGGTTTGGCGGGGTTGAGGAAAAATATGATTATTATCTGCGCCAGGAGGAGGGTGGATTGTCGGTAGAGGTGAATCACCGGGGGAAATTTATGCGGGTTTTGGGTTTTGAACCACCGACTAACGGTAAGGATGTACAGCTTACTTTGGATCTTAAGATTCAACGCCTCGCCGAAGAAAATTTAAATGGCCGTAAGGGAAGCGTGATTTTAATGGATCCTTTTAGCGGAGAGATCCTGGCTTTGGCCAGTTATCCGAATTTCAACCCGGCTGTTTTTGTGGATAAAAGGAGTAAGTTGATTTCCGGATTGTTTAATGACCCGGCTTCTCCTTTAGTTAACCGGGCTATCAGTTCGAGTTATCCTCCGGCTTCGGTTTTTAAAATCGCGGTTGCCGCCGGGGCCCTGGAATCAAAAAAGATAAATTCTTCCACGCGATTTACCTGTGAAGGCTCAACTATGATCGGCAACCGGAGATTTAAGTGTTGGGACACCCACGGTTCAGAGGATATCCTTGAGGCGATCGCGCACTCCTGTGATGTGTTTTTTTATAAGACCGGATTGTTGCTGGGGGCGCAGAGTATTCATGATTACGCTTTGAAATTAGGATTCGGCCGGCCCGCGGGTTTCGATTTAAGCGGAGAGGTGGGCGGCTTTATTCCTTCGCCTCTTCAGCGTAAAATAAATAAATTTCAGGGATGGTTTGATGGAGATACGGCGAACTTAAGTATCGGCCAAGGGGATTGTCTGGTTACTCCGCTGCAAATTGCCAATTTAATGGCGGTATTCGCTAACCGGGGATATTTATTAACCCCTTATATCGTTAAGACGGTAGGGGATTATGATTTCGCGGCCAGGAAAAAGAAGCCGGTGGGATTGCCTTTTAAAAAAAGCACTTTTGAATTGATCAATAAGGGGCTGGCTAAAGTAGTTACCGATGATGAGGGTACGGGAAGCGCGCTGGCGGGTTTACCGGTAAAGATCTCCGGAAAAACCGGAACCGCCCAGGTTAGCCGGGGGGCGACCCATGCCTGGTTTGCGGGGTTTTTCCCTTCGGATAAGCCTAAATATGTTATCTGTGTTTTTTTGGAGAATGGCGGCCCGGGCCATACTGCCAGCGTCATTGCTAAGCAAATTATCGAGGGAATGTATAAGCAGGGGTTAATATGATGCGAAACTCATTTTTTAAAATTCTGATTCTGGCTTTGGTAATCGCGAGCTTAGGGGTTTTGTCTATCTATAGCAGCACTTACCAAAAAGAAGGGACCCAGTGGCAGGATATTTATAAGCGTCAGATGCTTTGGCTTTTGATCGGTTTTTTCTGCTTTCTGTTTATGTCCAGGTTCAATTACCGCAAGCTTTGGGATGCTAATTATTTTATTTACGGGGTGGCTTTGTTTTTCCTGCTTTTAGTTTTCGGTTTAGGCGTGATCAGGCTGGGGGCGCAGCGTTGGCTTAAATTCGCCTGGTTTAATTTTCAGCCTTCGGAGTTCGCTAAGTTGGCCATTATCATCTTCCTGGCCAGGTATTTCAGCCGTAAATCTATCGATGACAC
>Ga0172381_10005801_pt1 | contig 12464 bp, 10 predicted proteins | sample Leawel6488metaG_FD_119754 | JGI IMG/M metagenome (GOLD analysis project Ga0172381, IMG submission 119754) | Leachate microbial communities from a municipal landfill in Southern Ontario, Canada - Leachate well 64-88 metaG | ecosystem: Engineered > Solid waste > Landfill > Unclassified | place...
GAGCGCATGTTTGCGTGTTCTGAGCGCATCTTCGCCCATAATCATCACAGTGATCCTGTAATTTACACCTTCCCGGGCATTTTGTTCATCGCACCATGCCAGCAAATCGTCTGATTGTCGCTCATTGTAAGTATAAACGGCAATTTTCAAATAATCGGCTCCCGTGGAAAACGCTTCCCGGACCAATGCATCCAGGGTCTCTTTCCCGGGGATTTCATTACCTGGATTCTCCCAAAAATGAACGGATTGAATGATCCCGGCACCGTTATCACGGGCCATGCGGGATAAAGATTCTTTATAAACACTTGCTGCCTTTACGGGAATGTCCACCCACCCGGCACCCCAGGAGATCATTTCCTGCAGGGTCCCGGGGATCTGTGTACATTCCGGATCAACAGGGTACGTCAGCAGTATCTTTTTTTCTTTTCCCATACATTGCATACGCAGGGCAACCATACCAATTGGCGTTATGTCCCCCATCAGATCCAGTCTGAGTTCAACCCAGGGAGCTTTTTCCAGCCACCGGGAAAGACTTTCTTCCCATTGCGCTCCCAGGCTTACCCCGGGATTACTCAGGGCGTTTTTCAATTTTTCCACAGGCTCGTTCACCAAAACGTGTTGGCCAATACCGCGCAGTAAAACCAACCCCAGGGTTTTTCCCTGTTTTTTCTTGTCGTGCAACATGTAGGTGATCAGATCGCTCTGTGTGCAAGGCAGTTCCGGATCCAGTCCGGCGGAGGTGATCGCTTGCAATAACCGGTGTGCGCTTTCCTGGGAAAGCATTCCTTTTTGGACCGAGTACAACGCTCCGGCGGCCATCCCTTTGGCCACGGCTTCTCCGTGCGACAATTCCGGGTATCGTGCCGCAAGGGCATGACCGAAAGTGTGTCCGAAATTCAACACTTTCCGTACCCCTTTTTCGTACAGGTCCTGTTCCACGATCCCCATTTTGATCTCCTGGGAACCGGAGATCAGTTTGTGCAGTATTTCCGGCGAATAATCCTGAAATTCCTTTCTATGAAGCACTTCTTCTTCCAGGAACCTGAAATAGATTTCTCCGGCGATCGCTCCGTGTTTGATGCATTCGGCCAAACCACAGCGAAACTCGCGGGCAGGAAGGGTACTCAGCACACCCGGATGGCAAAAAACCCATCGGGGAAGCACTGTACATCCTATCATGTTCTTATAAGGCCCTGCATGGATACCGTTCTTTCCGCCAAGCGCCGCATCTACCTGGGCAAGCAGCGTAGTGGGAACCAACGCGAATGGCATTCCGCGCATATAAACGGATCCTATGAAACCGGTAAAATCGCACACCGTTCCTCCTCCCATACCAATCAGGAACCAGGAACGGTCTACCTGCAGCTCAAGAAAACGATCTATAACCTGCTGAACAAATTTCCATTGTTTTAAATCTTCTCCTCCCTCCAGGGGTATGGTGATCCAGGAAGGATCCGCCGCCTTTTCCATCCATACGGAAACATTCCGGTCGTACAACAGCACCACGTTCGTCCCGGCAGGGACCATTTGGCGCAATTGCCCGATATCCTTGGAAATAAAGATATTATTCATCCCTGATGATCTTTTCCTGGCGCTTGATGGACTGTTGATGAATGGCACGATATACTTCAGAAATGAACGTGTCTTCCAGCCCTTTTTTCGTTGCCAGTTTTTTTGTACGTGAAGAAACGGTATTCCAGCGTTCTATCTGGATGATCCCAATTCCCCCACGTTTTTTTACTTCTCCTATCTGATCTACCAGGGACATTCGTTGTGCCAGCAGGTCTACCAGGTCATCGTCCAACACGTCTATGCGCGTTCTAATGGCATCTATCAGAATTTTTTCTTCTGAAAGGGAGTCGCTTGACGGGGTGGACTTTCTCCACATCAGCGAATGCATCAGGTCGTTGAATGTTGAGGGATTCAGCTGTTGCCCTGCATCGCAGAGCGCTTCCGACGGGCGGGGGTGTACTTCCAGCATCAGCCCGTCAAAATTCAGATCCAGGGCACGCTGGGCCAACTCGGGAATATATACCGTATTCCCCGACAAATGCGAAGGATCACACAAGAGGGGAATTTCGGGCATCTGTACCTTGAATTCTATGGGAACGCGCCACAAGGGAGCATTGCGCAACTGTCCAATATGATAATCACTGAACCCCCGGTGAATGGCGTATACGTGTTCCGGACAATACCTCAACACTCGCTGTACGGCACCAATCCATAATCCCAGATCGGGATTGATAGGGTTTTTTACAAAAACATGCAGGGAGGAGCCTTGTAACGCCCGGGCGATCTCCTCCACCAAAAACGGGTTTGCCGTAGTCCGGGTTCCTATCCAGACGGCTTCCAGCCCGGCTTTAAGTACCCGTTCCACGTGCCCGGCAGAAGCCACTTCCGTACATACGGACAAGCCAAAATCTTCCTGGACACGACTCAGCCAGGGCAGTCCCGTTTCTCCAATGCCTTCAAAGGTACCGGGCCTTGTGCGGGGTTTCCATATCCCGGAACGAAAAAAAGAAATGCCTTCTCCGCCGGCAGAAACCGGAAGCCGGAAATCTTTCAGATCCCGGGCCGCCGATCTTACCTGTTCCTCTGTTTCAGCACTGCACGGGCCTGCTATAATTATGGGATGTTTCATCATTCGGGATCCTGTATATGTTGACGTATTTCCTTTTTAACGGCTTTCCATCGCGGAATATCTATCTTGGGGCCTACTACTTCCACCGCTTTGGCTGCGATCATGGAGCCGATATCACCGCATTTCTGAAGTGACATATCCAGGGAGTGGGCATACAAAAAGCCCGCTGCATAAAGATCTCCCGCCCCGGTGGCATCTATGGAAGTCCCGGGCCATGCTTTCACCGTACATACATGGTTCCCGCTTTTTACCACAGATCCCAGTTTGCCGAGTTTTACCACGGCTATGTCACAGATCCGGGATATATCATCCAAAGCATCTTCCGGCTCCTTTCCCGTAAAGGAATACGCTTCCGTCTCGTTGGCAAATACTATGTTTACATAATTTTCTACTATATCGTGCAAAAAGGAATTGTTGCTTTCCACCACGTTGTAACTGGCCATATCTATGGAAATGATCATCCCCGCTTCCCTGGCCAGCCTTACGGCTTTTCTTACCAGGTGCTGATTTTGGACCAGATAGCCTTCTATGTGAAAATAATCATATCCTTCAAACATTTCCGGCTTCAAATCTTCCGGGACCAGTTCAAGGGCAGCTCCCAGGTAAACGGCAAACGTTCTGTCGGCATCGGGTTCTGTAACAAATACCATGGCCCTTCCGGAAGAATGCACCCCTTTAAGCAAACAGGACCGGATCCCGTTACGGTGCTGATCGGCATAAAAAAGTGAGCCCAGCTCATCATCCCCCACTTTGCCTATAAACCCTGAAGGCATACCCAGAACAGCGGTTCCGGTAATGGTGTTGGCGGCCGACCCGCCTGCAACATATTGTACTCCCAATGGTTTCAGATTTTGCCATATCCTTTCTGCCGTAAGGGCATCTACGTGTTGCATACTGCCCGGAGGAAGGTGAAAACGTTCCAGCAACGAATCATTGGGGAGCAAAGCAAGAATGTCCGTCAGGGCATTCCCGATTCCAAGAATGGATTTCATAAAAAGCCTTAATTTAAGGCAAATTTAATCTAATTTTCCGAATGTTCTTTTTTTGTAACTTTGCGAGGTTATGAATTGGAAAAAACTCCTGAAAGTGGTACTTTTCGCCACATTGGCCCTGGTGCTGCTTTACTTTTCTTTCAGGGGTATCCACTGGAGTGATTTTCTGGAAGGCCTTCGCTCAGCCGATTATTTCTGGATCCTGATGTCTGTTTTTGTAGGCGCTTTTTCTTTCTACGTAAGGGCCGCCCGGTGGAGGATTATATTGCTGAGCCTGGGAAAACCCGTGAAACGGATAGATACATTCAACGGCGTTGGCATGGCCTACCTGACCAACTTTGCCCTCCCCAGGGCCGGGGAAGTGGCCCGCTGCGGCGTAGTGGCCCAACGTTCCGGTCTGGGATTTGACCGGGTACTGGGAACCGTCATTCTGGAGCGCACATTCGATATGTTATGCCTGCTGATCATTACCATTCTGGTGGCATTCATCCGGATGGACGTTTTCGGTCATTTCATGATCACCCGTATCTGGGATCCCTTTATAGCCCGGATGGGAGGTTCTGCCTTGCTGGCCGTTATCCTGGCCGTCGGCATACCGGTTTTACTTATTGTTGCCGTTTACATATTTCGCAAACCGCTGGGGAAACTGAAGATCGCGCGCAAAATCTTTGATTTTTTTAGCGGGATACGGAACGGGCTGGTGCAAAGCCTGAAAATGCCCCGTAAAGGGTATTTTTTCTTTTTAACCGTTCTTATGTGGACTACATACGTCGGGACCAGCTATTGTACCATTCTTGCCACCCCCATGCGGGATCAGCTGAACATTACAGATGCCTTGTTTCTAATGGTTGTGGGCAGTTTTGGCTGGGTAGTCCCGGTTCAGGGAGGGATAGGTGCCTTTCATTTTATAGTCACCCTGGCCCTGGTATCCGTGTACGGTCTGACTCAGACAAGCGGTATGGTCTTTGCTACCATAAGCCATGAATCACAAGCTTTTACCATGCTGCTTACAGGGTTGTTTGCCGTAATTTATATGAGTGTAACAAGCAAAAACAAATCCAAACAAATACGATCATGAAACGCCTGTACTTTTTCATTCTCCTGACAGTTGCCGCCTCACTGACTGCAACAACCCAAGCCCGTTCTCAAGCCTATAATCCCTACGACTATATAACCTATACACGTCACGAAGTTTTTGTTCAGTACGGAGCCCCCACCTTCATGGAACTCAGTACCCGGATCCGCCAGGAATCCTTTGCCGCGAAAGACGGAAATCTCTACCTCCCCATGGGCTTCGTTTACACAGGAGTAGCCGCCCTGGGTTATAAGTATTACACTACTCCCTACATGAGTATTGGAGGGTACCTGGGGATCAGTGCAGCCATGATGGAAATGGCCAAACAAAACACGTCCAACCCGGTTTTCAAAAGCAGTGTTCTGAGCGTTACCGGGCTGGTTACGATCAACTGGCTTTATTACCGATCAGGCCTGTGGGAGATATCAGCCCATGCCGGGGCGGGCCTCACCCGCTGGATGGACGAACAGGAAATGATCACACAAAATCTTCCCGATATCTCACAGGATACGGCACGCTGGAAATTCGCTTACCATTTGAGTCCTTTCCATGTAAGGTGGGGAGGTACCCTGGGCGTATTTGCCGATCTGGGCTGGGGTTACAAAGGAATAGCCAACGCCGGGCTGTCTGTTAAGTTTTAAAGATACGGCGGCTGAGCGTTCCCATTCCCGTGACTTTTTCCACCTCAATGCGTATTCCCTTGGGAATGTGTGCCGGAGCATTGTACCCGGAAATAAAGATCTTTTCGAACCCCAGCCTGTCTGCCTCGGCAATCCTTCGTTCCAGGTGAGGCACGGGACGGATCTCCCCGCTCAATCCCACCTCCGCTGCAAAGCACCAGCGCGAAGGAATGACAATATCAAAAGCCGAGGAGAGGATGGCAGCGGCAATGGCCAGGTCCACTGCCGGATCGGAAACCCGCAGTCCCCCCGCCATGTTCAGGAATACATCCTTTGCCGAGAGGCGGAAACCCGCCCTTTTCTCAAGGACGGCCAGCAGCATGTTCATGCGACGGGTATCAAACCCGGTAGCCGATCGCTGCGGTGTTCCGTAAGCCGCAGTGCTGACCAGCGCCTGCGTTTCAATGAGGAACGGCCGGGTTCCGTCCAGCATGGCAGCAACGGCAATTCCGCTCAGGTTTTCATCGTGCATGGGAATGAGCATTTCCGAAGGGTTCTCCACTTCCCGCAACCCTTTCTGCGTCATCTCAAACAAAGCGAGTTCGGCCGTAGAACCGTACCGGTTTTTAATGCTCCTGAGTATGCGGTAGGCATGGGTGGTATCGCCTTCAAATTGCAAAACCACATCCACTATATGTTCCAGGACCTTTGGTCCGGCTATGCTTCCTTCTTTGGTTATATGTCCCACCAACAGAACCGGGACATGGTTTTCCTTGGCGTATTTAAGCAACAGGGCAGCGCATTCACGTACCTGGGTCACACTGCCGGGAGAAGGATCCAGGTTCTGTGAATATACGGTTTGGATGGAATCCACTATGATCAGGGATGGCTCTGTTTTCCGGGCCTCTTCCAGGATGTTTTCCAGCATGGTCTCACAAAAGACCAGGCAATTGTCCGGGCTCCCTTCACCAACGGATGAAGGTTTGAGTCGTTCGGCCCGCATCCGTATCTGACGGGCTGATTCCTCGCCGGATACGTACAATGTTTTCAGATGCGGGGAATGTAAAGGGATCTGCAAACTGAGCGTGGATTTCCCTATCCCGGGCTCCCCTCCTATAAGCACCAGCGAACCGGGTACCAGTCCTCCTCCCAGAATCCGGTCCAGTTCTTTATTATTAAGGAGTATACGATCCTGACGGGCCATTGAAATTTCCCCTATGGGAACGGCTCCCGCAGCGGAGGAGATGCTTCCTGTTTTCTCGGGCGTAGTCCTTATTATTTCTTCCACGTATGTGTTCCAGGCACCGCAAGAGGGGCATCTGCCAAGCCATTTGGAGGACTCGGCCCCGCAATCCTGGCAAAACCAGGCCTTTTTAACTTTACTCATAATACAAAGTTAAATTTTTCTACCTTTACTTTATGAAAAAACACCTTTTACTTTTTATCCTCCTGTTCCCCCTGGTTGCCGGGGCACAGGATTTTGCTTCTTATGCCCGAAAAGTGGCTGAAGATTGGAACATTACCGGTTCGGCACTGGCTGTTATCAAAAACGACTCCGTGGTATTTGCCGGGGGGTTTGGGGAACAGCGTAACGACAGCGGGATTGCGGTCAATGAAAACACCGTTTTTCAAATAGGTTCGGTAAGCAAATCGTTTACCGCCACACTTATGGCCATGCTCTCGGATGAAGGCCTGGTCAGCTGGGATGATCCCGTAAAATGGTACCTCCCGGACTTTGCCTTGTACGATCCCTGGGTAACGGAAAACATGCAGGTGCGCGATCTTTTTTTACACCGCTCAGGACTTCCCGAACAAGCCGGGACCTATATTCCCTGCCTGGGATACGACAGAAACGATGTCTACCGGTTACTGAAATATATACCTCCCGCCAACAGTTTCCGGACTACTTACGGGTACAACAATGTATTGTTCATAGTAGCCGAAAAGATCATCGAGGCGGTTACCGGAAAAAGCTGGGAAGAAAATCTGAAAGAACGGATCTTCCAGCCGCTGGGCATGCATAACACCTCGGTCAACGAAACCGGGTTCCTGGCCACCGCAGGGGAAAACACCCCTCACGAAACGGTGTTGAAAAACGGAGAAATACATACAAAACCCATGGTAGGCGAAGAACAGGCGTTGTTCTGGCTTACGGTCATCGGCCCGGCCGGGGGCATCAATTCCACAGTTACCGATATGATGCAATGGTGTCGTCTTCATTTATCCGACGGAACGGTTGACGGAGATACATTGCTTTCTTCCGCAGCGCTCGACTACCTTCACAAAGGACAATTGATCACCTCCCAGACGGATCATAAAACCAATATTTATGCACCCTGCTGGTTTGTGGAACAAAACGACAGTTACCGGGTATGGTTCCACACCGGGACTACATGGGGATTTACTGCCATTTGCGCATTTGTACCTGAACTTGACCTGGGACTGATGTGGCTGAGCAATTGCGAGCCGCCTTCGTCTCCCCGGTATGCCATCATGCGTCATATCATAGACTATTACATGGACCGGCCCTTTAAGGATTACAGCGCCGAATACCTGGCCGAATACCTGGAAGGGGCAAAAAAAGACCCGGGTTCTTCCCCGGTTCCGGAGCCCCCGGCCCCGTATGGCCAGTATGTCGGAACATATGTACATGAATCATTGGGTGAAGCGCAAATTACACTGGAGAACGGGGAGTTGTACATTACCCTTGGACCGGAAACATTTCCATACCGCAAACACCTGATGACACACGTGAGCGGACAAACATTCCGTTTTCGCTCCGGAGGAGCTGCTTTCACCATGGCATTCATGATGGATGATTACCGCCTTACTTTTGATCTGGACCTGAAACAAAACGAAAATATGGGACTTTGGAGGGCCAAACCATGAAACACACACTTCTTGTATGGTTGTTCGCCGTACTTTTTATTCCTTATACGCTACACTCTCAGGAAAAAGCGCCTGTCATAGGACTGTCTGCCACTTATGAGACCGGGCAGAACAACGTGCCCAATACGTACATCATTTCCGTAAGAAAAGCCGGAGGGATTCCCGTGATCCTGCCGGTTACGGATGATCCCGCAATCATTGCCCGTATGGTGGAATCCATAGACGGTTTGATCCTCACCGGAGGAGAAGACGTGGATCCTTTACTCTGGTACGGAGAAGAACCTTTACCGGCTATGGGAGGCATTGTCCCCGTCCGGGATTTCTTTGACATCCACCTGGCCCGCAAAGCCGTGGAGGCAGGCATACCTGTCCTGGGAATCTGCCGCGGGGAACAGGTCCTGAACGTGGCTTTTGGCGGTACGTTGTACCAGGACATCCCTTCACAGGTTAAAAGCATAATGCCCGTAAAGCACCGTCAGAATGCACCCCGGGAATACGGAACACATACCATAACGGTGGAAAAAGGGACCACGCTATACGGCATATTGAAGGACATCCTGGAAGAAGGTGATACATACCGGGTGAATTCTTACCATCACCAGGCCGTCAAAGACGTAGCGCCCGGTTTTGTAGTATCGGCCCTTGCCCGGGACGGTATCGTAGAGGCCATCGAAATGAAAGACAATCCCCGTGTATTGGGCGTGCAGTTTCATCCCGAAGGCCCCGTTTCGCAAGGGGACGACAAATTGTTACCCCTTTTCCGATACCTGGTTAAAGCTTGCCGTTGAGAAAAGCTTCGTAAGCACTCAGATCCAAAAGGCCGTGTCCGGAAAGATTGAACAGGATCACTTTTTCGCGGCCTTCTTCTTTAGCCTTTAATGCTTCCCGGATGGTAGCTGCAATGGCATGCGTGGATTCGGGTGCAGGTATGATGCCTTCTGCCTGGGCAAACAATTGTCCTACTTCAAAACATTCGTGCTGATCTATATCTACGGCACGGATAATATTGTCTTTTAGCAATTGGCTCATGATGGCACCGGCTCCGTGATAACGCAACCCCCCGGCATGTATGGCGGCCGGTTCGTAATCACAGCCCAGTGTATACATGGGAATCAGGGGTGTCAGACCGGCAGAATCCCCGTAATCGTAACGGAAGGTTCCCTTGGTCAGTTTGGGACAACCCGAGCTTTCGGCGGCAATCAGATCAAACTTTGCTTTGCCGGCCAGCTGGTGGCGCACAAACGGAAGGCTTATGCCTCCGAAGTTGGACCCGCCGCCAAAACAGCCTATGATGGTGTCGGGGTAATCGTCGGCCATTTCAAACTGGCGTTCGGCCTCCAATCCAATGATGGTCTGGTGCAACATGACCATATTCAATACACTGCCCAGTGTGTATTTGGTGTCGGGATCAAGCGCTGCTCTTTCACAGGCTTCTGATATGGCCATTCCCAGTGATCCCGGGGTATCGGGCTTTTCTGCCAGGAATTTCCGTCCGGATTCGGTCATGTTAGTCGGAGAAGAATAGACTTTTCCCCCGTAAGTCTGCATCACTATTTTCCGGTAAGGCTTCTGGTCGTAGCTCAGCCGTACCATAAAGACTTCCATGTCAAGACCAAAATGCCGCGCGGCAATACTGATGGCCGAGCCCCATTGGCCCGCACCTGTTTCCGTGGTCAGGCGACGTACTCCTTCGATTTTATTGTAATAGGCCTGAGGCAATGCCGAGTTGAGTTTGTGGGATCCTACCGGTGAAACACTTTCATTCTTGAAATAGATACGGGCAGGAGTGTCCAGGGCTTTTTCAAGACCGCTGGCACGAACCAGCGGAGAGGGTCGGTATATTTTATATAATGTACGTACTTCTTCCGGGATCTCAATCCATCGCTCTTTTGAAAATTCCTGTTCAATAAGACCTTTGGCAAACAGAGGCTCCAGGTCTGAAGGCTTAACGGGTTGACGTGTTCCGGGATGTAACATCGGTTGCAGCGAAGGCAGATCGGCCTGGATGTTATACCATGCTTTAGGAATTTCATGATCCGGCAGAAGAAACTTTTTAGTCGTTTTCATTTTGTTGGTTTGGTTTAAAAATTTAGATAAAAAAAGCCCCCTTGCGTAGCAAGAGGGCATTCAAGTTAATAAATCGGGTTATTTAAACTATGCCACAGATGCAACGCGGAAATCTTTATCTCCGTGCCACCACCATCTGTTGATCATAGCGTTTTGTCTCATAGTAGTGCAAATATAAATAAAAAAGTTTTTCATTGTATCCATTTTGCCTCAACAAACCTGTTTTTTTCGAATAAATCTTTGTGGATCCGGATATCGCTGTACCCTGCTTCCCGCATCAGCAAAGAAATTTCATTGCCGTACATTTCGTTGATCTCGGCCAGCAATATGCCTCCTTTTTTTAAATACTTCCTGCCCAGGAAAGCAAGGGGCTTGTAAAACAGGAGGGGATCCTTGCCGGGGACAAAAAGTGCCTTGTGAGGCTCAAAAGACAGGACTCCGTCTTTCATGTATTCTTTTTCCTTTTCCGTGACATAAGGGGGATTGGCCGTTATCAGTCCCAGTGAATTTGTTCTCAGGCCTGCCCGGTTCGCTGCCTGCTCAAGTTCGCCCTGATCCATCAGGTCTGCCTGGAAAAAACAAATTTCCGCCTGATTGTCCTCCGCATTTTTTTGAGCCAGTTCCAAAGCTCCGGGGCTGATGTCAAAAGCAAAGACAGTCCTACAGGGAGACGCTTTTTTTAAGGCCACTGCCAGGCACCCGCTCCCGGTACAGGCATCCAGGATATCGCCTTCCACCTGTTTGGCCCGGGTCCACAATTCCTCCGTTTCAGGCCTGGGGATCAGCACCTGTTCATTGACGGCTATGCGGCATTCTCCAAATTTTACATAACCCAGGATATATTGCAGGGGTTCGCCGGCAGCGGCCCGGGAAACGGCTTCCATGAGGGCTTTTTCCGCACCGGCCGTAAGCACATGATCCTCTTGCGTATGATACCAATAATGGGGTATCCCTGCGAATTCCGCCAGCAGGGAGCTTATAACGACACGAATTTCGGGAGCTTCCCGGTCTTTTTCCAACCGGGCTTTTGCATAGGATTTAAACTCTCTGATATTCATCTATGGCATCACGAATCAATTCATCCAGGAACTCGGGCAGGGTAAAACCGGCGGCTTCTATTTCCTGGGGCACCAGGCTGCGTGTGGTCATCCCGGGCACCGTGTTGACTTCCAGAAAAAACAAGTCATCCCCGCGGATTATGTAATCAACCCTGACCATTCCCCGGCAGATAAGCGTATCGTATATTAAAGAGGTTGTCAGTTGCACCTGTTCCGTCAATTCCGGGGATATGCGCGCCGGGGTGATCTCCGCCGAAGCCCCTTTGTACTTGGCGTTGTAATCGAAAAATTCACATTCCTTGTGAGGCACAATCTCCGTTACGGGGAGAATGTAGGCTTTTTCACGGGTTTTCATGATTCCGTTGGTAACTTCCGTTCCTTCAATATATTCTTCCACAAGCACCTGGCTGTCTTCTTTCATGGCTTCTTCCACGGCCGGCAGTAAAGCTTCCGGTTCACGTACTTTGGAAATACCGAAACTTGAGCCTCCTGCTACAGGTTTTACAAACCAGGGGGGAGGACCAAGAACCCGGGAAACATCTCCCTGCCATTGCCGGGCTAACGTTTTTTCCGTTATCCGGCAGGCACGTGGCATTTTTATACCTGCAGGGCGCAAGAAAGTTTTGCAGGCATATTTATCAAAGGCCATCAGGGCCACCCGGGCGGGACATCCTGTATGGGGAATGCCCATCATTTCCAAGTATGATATGAACAAGCCGTCTTCTCCCGGAGTACCGTGGATCATCAGAAGGGCTACATCAAACCTGATCTGCGTGTCTTCCCACAATACTGTAAATCCGTTTTTGTCCACTTGCACGGGCTGAATTTCCAATCCGTTGACCGCCACCAGTTTCCAATTGTTGTAATAGATATCAATTTCAAATACGTTCCGACCTTCCCTGAATAAACTTCCGGCAATGTTTTTGCCGCTCAATACGGAAATTTCACGTTCGGAGGAATTGCCCCCGTAAACCAAAGCTATATTCATGATCAATTGAAAAAGCTGTCTGTCCGGCGCTGTCGCCGTTCAATATCCTGGTCGGACCCGTCACAGTCCAACGATATGTTAAATCCGGGAGGGGCGGTAAACTGATCTTCTGCCGTAAATCCCAATGTGGGATC
>Ga0172381_10005802_pt1 | contig 12463 bp, 12 predicted proteins | sample Leawel6488metaG_FD_119754 | JGI IMG/M metagenome (GOLD analysis project Ga0172381, IMG submission 119754) | Leachate microbial communities from a municipal landfill in Southern Ontario, Canada - Leachate well 64-88 metaG | ecosystem: Engineered > Solid waste > Landfill > Unclassified | place...
CTCGCCTTAGGTAGGTTAGGATTGGTAGAATAAGCCATGGTAGGCTCCTTTCCTGTTTAGATGTAATGCTCTTACAGTTTAGGATGCCTACCGTTTATGTTGCAAAGGTGTTGAGATACTACGTAAAAATTGACCACAGTGCACTTATATGTTAGAGTAGACAAATGAAAATTGAAGTATTTCAACCTTCTCTAGATATTCAAGTTAAGCCGGATCCAAATACTGCCATATTGATACCAAGCATTCTGGCTGGCAGTCTATGGCAGAGGGATGAAAATGGAGCCCTCGTTGAGTCTGACCTTACACAAAGAGCACGTGGAGTCGCGGATATGACCGGACAAACGGTGTTTGCGTTACAACGGCTTACCTCGGATGATCTAAAGCATCGGCCCAAAGGTGCATTTGGTTTGCCGGTATCGTATTCGAAGACGGAATACGATGATGTTGTTGCCACGTATAGTAGCAAAGTAGCAGAAGCTCTTGAAACTAGCACTAAGGCGACAAAACTTGAAGTGCTCGGTGCATCATCGGGCGGTACAGTTGCGTTAAGGCTTGGTAGGTACAGTGAACTACCAATCGAAGCTGTGCATGTGTTTGATTCGATGGCGATGCGTGAACAATCTCCTGTAAGTGCATTCGGAAGATGGGTGGCTGATATGCTACTCCGAGAAGCAAGACGTCCAGATCTGCAAAGAAACCATAACTCATTACCGTACCCTGTCAAGTCAGAAACAGGCGCACTAGTAGATATGTGGATGCATCGTAAGATTTGGACTTCCGATATGGCGTACCAAGACGCCACAGCGCTTGCAGAAGATCCTAATGCTCCAAAAGTACACATATATCTGCCAGAAAATAGCTTCACTATCGGAGCTATCGGGGATGTATTACGTATACGTAATGAGCTATTGCGAGCACGCAAAGGCAAGCCCAATCAATTTACCGTCGAGACTGCGCCAGTTCTACATAGTGCTACGGATGATTATGGACAACTTGTTCGTGTATTGGACGGTAGTATAAAATATGGTTATCAGGACTAACGATAAACAGCATCACTTTTATAAAAAGCGCACAATATATTTTTTGTTTGGTCTATTCTGTTGGGTCTTCGTGGGTGGCGCGAAGTGGCGCGTCGCGTAAAAATAGCGCGATAACAAAGGCAAGAACTGTAAATGGAATTGCGTACAAGAAGACGTCGCCGAAGGCTTGAGCGAACGAATTGAGCACGGCATGGAGCGCGGTCGGGGATAGACTGTCCAGGTGATTGAGGAGTTGACTATTTATAGCAGTACCTAGGTGACCACCAGCGGGTAAGCTCGTAGCCAGGTGATGCGTTAGCCTGTTGATAAGGATAGCTCCAAAGATAGCTGCGCCAAGGCTACTACCAATGCTTCGGAAAAAGGTTACGGTAGATGTGGCTGTGCCCATATCTTTGCGTCCCACGGCATTCTGCACGGCTAACGTTGTTACAGGCATGATAAGTCCAAGTCCAAGTCCAAGTAGAACCATCCAGAAGCTAATTAGCACACGACTTGTATCCATTCCAATGGTGCTAAACATAAGAAAGCTTGCCATAACTACTAGACTCCCGATGATTGGAAATTTTCTGTATTTGCCAATTTTTGAGATTAAGCGTCCGCCACCTATTGAGCCTATCATCATACCAAGCACAAATGGTAGCATCATAAAGCCAGACTTTGTTGCAGAGTCACCGCGTACTACCTGCTGATATTGAGGTAGGAAAATAAGTGCACCAAACATCGCGATTCCGAATACGAAACTTAGTAGTGAGGATACACGGATAATATCATTCTTAAAGAGCTTGAGCGGAATAATTGGCTCGGCTGCGTAGTGCTCGCGCCATACAAACAGTAAGCCAAGAACGACGCTTGCCGCAAACAGGCCTATGATTTGCACCGAAGCCCAAGGGTATTCAACGCCGCCCCACACAGTACCAAGCAGCAGTGCAACAACACCAGTCGAAAGCAAGCCCGCACCGGTCCAGTCAATCTTGTGCGGAGATTTATTTATCGGTAGGTGTAGTCGTGTTCCAATCATACTCAAGGCAACTAAACCGATTGGGACGTTGATGTAAAACACCCATCGCCAACTGAGGTGATCCGTGAACAGGCCACCCAGTAGCGGGCCGAGTACGCTCGATATACCAAAAACGGCGCCAATCAGTCCCTGGTAACGGCCTCTATCACGAGGAGGGACGACGTCACCAATAATCGCCATGGAGAGTGACATTAGCGCACCTCCACCAATACCTTGGAGCGCCCGAAATATAATTAGTTGGTGCATGGTCTGCGCGGCACCGCTAAGCACAGAACCAAGTAAGAAGATAAGGATGGCGTACTGGAATATGCGCTTGCGACCGAACATATCACTTATCTTCCCGAAGAGTGGGGTAGCGACCGCGCTTGTTAGCAGGTAAGCTGTGGCAACCCAAGAGTATTCATTTATACCATGTAGGTCTCGGGCTATGGTGGGTAGAGCGGTGGATACAATAGTCTGATCAAGTGCACCAAGGAACACCGTAATCATAATAGCTGTCATTACCACCATAATTTCGCTGTGAGTCAGCGGTTTAGAATGGTCAATTACTTTGGCATTTGGGTGCGGCTTGAACAAGTTTCTCACGGTTTATTAACTCGGTACCTTTCTATTGCTTTACTTCTTTGTTTGGCTGGACGGCTTTTAGTATTTTCTGTAGCGATGTGACAAATATTTCCAATTCATCATCAGTTAAATCTACTGTGGCTCTCTCGATCATGGTGTAGCGTTCCTGTTCGATAGTGGCAAGTTTTTTGGCGCCATTCTTTGAAAGATTAAGATCAAATGTGCGGCGGCTGTTTGCTTGCGGTGTACGCGTAATGAATTTACTTTCAAGCAGGCTATCTACTATTTGTGAGACTGCTCCAGGGGTCAAAGAAAGCTTATCGGCAAGCTCGCCGGCGCTTAATGGACCTTGTTGTTTTATGACAAATAGCAGTATAAGCTGGCTGGTAGTTAAGCTTGAGCCATCCTGGCAATGGTATGTCTGACTATGCAGAGAGCGCTTAATGCCTCCTATACTCGTGATAATTCCGGTGATTGCTTGGGTGCGATTCATAATAGTTTAGACATTAAACTATATAGTAGCTAAACTAATTTTGTCAACGTTTTTTTGTGAAAAGGTGTCATGTGCATCTAAGTATGAATATGCTTGCACAGTTTGGCATAGTAAGATTTCTCATAGTCATCAAGTACGTACAGGCGTAACCTAACAATATGAAAGAAGTACTACATATGAATGATGACCACAAGGAAAAGACAGGCAAGGGGTGGCATGGAGACCCCGAAGGCCATGCTAAAGCAGGGCGAACTGGCGGTATGATTAGCCCTGGTAACTTCAAGAACAATCCCGGGCGTGCAGCGGCAGCTGGTAGGATCGGAGGCAGGGTTAGTCCTGGCAACTTCAAGAACAACCCAGAGCGGGCGCGGAGTGCGGGTCGTAAGGGTGGCAGTAAATAGCCGAGTAACATCTCTAATATTGCACGCTATTCACGCTGGGTGGCGAATATAAATATAGGCCTCAGCTAAATATCAGCATCCTTGGCTAGACTAACCATTGTCTGCCCCATAAAAGACCCCGACTCATTTGCGAGAGGGGTCTTTTTGATGGTTCTTTGAACCTACTGCTTCTGAGATATTTCGGAAGCCATCCTTCTCAAGAAGTTGCACGAGCCCTACGTTGATTTGCCCGATAAGCTGAGGGCCTTCGAATATGATACCGGTGATTAATTCTACGAGACTTGCCCCGAGGCATATCTTGCGGTACGCATCTTCGGCACTAAAAATGCCTCCGACACCGATAATCATCAGTTTATCGCCGTACGCGCTATATGTTTGGGCTATCAATTTATCACTTAGCTCTTGTGTGGGTAGGCCACTAAGGCTGCCCTGAACCGTCTTTGGCAGGGGATCCTTGAGCTGGGTGTTTATGCGTTGCTTTTGCAGATTGCCGATGGTAACTGCCTCCACCGTATGCTTGGTAATAATCTGTAGCAACGCATCAAGCTCTTTCCACGGCAGGTTGATGGGCATCTTGATCCAGACTGGCTGCTTGAGGCTAAGCGCGTCAACCGCGCTAAGCAATGTATTAAGTCGCTCAGGAGTCGTAAAGGGTTCGCCGCCAAAAGCATTTGGGCACGAGATATTGATTTCGAAAATAGTTATAGCTTTTTCTTGGCGCAAAGTCTTAAGTCCGTTCACGTAGTCTGCGACGGCCGCGCTATCGGTACGAGTTGTTTTATCGTTCGTTTTTGCAACAGAAACAACAAGGGGGCGAGCTGCGCCCTTACGTGTTGAGTATTGGCGGATTCGTTGCCGAATCTGTTCTGCGCCCTTATTAGCCAGACCCACATGAACTACCAGAGATTTGCTCTTAGGTAAGCGATGGAACCACGGTCTAGGATTGCCGGCAGTAGGCTTGTGTGTTACAGAGCCGCCTGTTATAAAGCCAAAGCCTACGGATTCAAGTATATGTAGGAGCTCAATATTTTTGTCAAACCCAGCGGCAAGCCCCACAGGATTTTCGAACAGTGTGCCACCTATTGTTTGCGAAAGACGCGCCTTATTACGATAATTCCAACAAACTGACATCAAGCTTATTAACGCTGGTACTCTCTGCACGTGTCCACCCACTCGTAATAAGTTAGCATGGACCCTATCAGGATGCTGCTTAAAAAGTAATGGTTTAAATGCCCGACGATAAAGTACGCCAGACACATCAGAGACGAGACGAATCATATAGCTATAGTATACGCTGCGCACTAGTACGGGTGCAATTTTGTTCTGTTACTGTAAAGAGCGCCACATATCAATAAGCGCGTGAGTAGATGAATCAAAGCTACTCGTGTCGCCATCTTTTAGCACACCAAAAACGTCTTTAGCTAGTACTTTGCCAAGCTCAACGCCCCATTGGTCGAATGAGTCTATGTCCCAAATTGCTCCTTGAACAAAAATCTTATGTTCGTACAAGGCGATAAGTTGCCCAAGCGTGTACGGAGTAAGTTTGGGAAGTAGCAGCGTGTTGCTGGGTCGGTCACCTTCAAATACTTTGTGTTGCACGAGGTCCTCGGGCATGTCGCTCGCACGGACTTCATCTGCTGTCTTACCGAAGGCTAAGGCTTGGCTTTGGGCAAACATATTAGCGATGAGTTTATGGTGGTGAGCGCCAGTACCATCGGGGTCATTCAAAGATTGGGCAAAACCAATAAAGTCGCACGGTATTATGTGCGTTCCCTGATGAATGAGCTGGTAAAAAGCGTGCTGTCCATTCGTGCCGGGCTCTCCCCACACAATTGGTCCAGTTGTGTATGTAACGCGTTTACCGTCACGCGTGACTGATTTGCCATTGCTCTCCATATTGCCCTGCTGAAAATATGCAGCAAAACGGTGCAGATATTGCTCGTATGGTAGTAGCGCCTCAGATTCTGCGCCAAGGAAATTTGTGTTCCATATGCCAAGTAGCGCAAGGATAACAGGCATGTTTTGTTCGAGTGGCGCACTACGAAAATGATCGTCCATTACCTCGAAGCCACGTAGTAGCTCGCGAAAATGTTCCGATCCAATACTAAGAATAATAGATAGGCCAATAGCACTCGTAAGCGAATAGCGCCCACCAACCCAGTCCCAGAACGCAAACATATTATCCGGATTGATGCCAAACAGTGCCACATCCTCTGTGTTTGTCGATACGGCCACAAAGTGTCTGTTCACAGCATCCTCGCTGCCCAGCTTTTCTACTAGCCATCCGCGGGCGCTACCAGCGTTCGTCATTGTCTCGTCGGTTGTGAACGTTTTGCTGGCGATTATAAAAAGTGTTTCGGCTGGGTCGAGATCACGCAAAGTTTCCTCTATGTGTGTACCGTCGATGTTCGACACAAAATGAATGTGTAAATCACGTTGGCTATAAAATTTGAGTGCCTCTGTTACCATAACTGGCCCTAAGTCCGAGCCACCAATGCCAATATTTACGACATGCTTAATTGGCCTACCTGTGTATCCAGTCCAGGTGCCGCTTCGCACATCCTGTGCAAATTTATCCATGTGTTCTAAAACAGCAAAAACATCTGGCATCACATCTTTGTCATCGATCATAACAGGGTCACCCGATAGGTTACGCAGAGCAGTATGAAGTACGGCTCGGTCTTCGGTTATGTTAATCTTCTCACCTGCAAACATGGCGTCGCGTAGCTCTTCGACCTGGCGTGCGCGGGCGAGTTTAAACAAAAGTTCCATAGTCTCGGGTACGACACGGTTTTTTGAATAGTCTAGATATATATCGCCAGATTGTAGTGCCATAGCATGGCCGCGCGTTTGGTCGTCCGTGAAGAGCGTACGTAGACGGCTATTTTTTATACGTGCAGCGTGGTCTTGAAGTAACTGCCACTCTGTAGTTTCACTTATAAAATCTTGTTTATCCATGGCTCTACTATAGCATTAACGGTATAGATATGTAGTATAAACCTCGGCTTACCGACGTCTAGTATACGTAGAGTAGACGCGCTAGTATTAAAGTATGCCAAGCAAGCCCGAACTTCGCCAACGTTTGCTCGTCAAGCGACAAATCCTTACACCTCAACAAGTGCACGATGCTAGTGAGCTCGTTGCGACCCGTGTGCTAGATATACCCGACTGGGCGTTAGCCAATCTTATACATGTATATACCGCTAAGGCCGACTGGCAAGAGATAGATGCTGCGCCGCTGCTGGGCACCTTGCGCCAGCGTTATCCTGCTATGCAGATTGAGTCTTCTGCCGCTACTGCCAACGCCCCACTCCCCAGTGTTCCATACGATATTATTATTGTGCCAGTGCTTGGGTTTGATTCTGATGGCTTTCGATTGGGACTGGGCGGGGGCTGGTATGATCGGTTTCTTGCTAGGCAGCCGCAGGCGCTAACCATCGGCTTTGCTTATAGCTGGGCTAAAGTAGATAAATTGCCACATGAGCCACACGATGTACCACTGGGGTGCATTATTACCGAATATGAAACGATCCTTCCGACTAACCGTAACGAGTCAAAAAGCGTATGATAAATGTATAGGAGGGAATTGAAGTGGATACACAGCAAGAAAACGACAAAACCCAAAAAACAGCTCGCAAGGCACTAGAAAACCTTAAGTCTCGAGAGGGTACACTGCCTGATACTGAAATGCCAAAGCCGAAGCGCAAGCACACGCTACTTATTGTGCTGGGATCACTTGTCGCACTACTAATCTTGGTGCCACTATTTATTGCGGCTTGGCTTGGGTTTGTACCCGGCCTATCAGATCTACTTGGCGCTCGGACGGCGCGGGATCTGGGGGTAACCTGGACACAAGCCGACCTAGCGAGCTACAAGTCAAAAACTAGTACAACTTTTCTTGATTTTACTGATGCACCGGTAAGCTTAACTGACCCCACTAAAAAAACCATCTTTGCCGACCCTAAAGCAGCGCAAGATTTAAGCCTCAGCCAGGCGGAAATCACGGCAGCAATAAACTCGCTCAACTGGGAGCTACTTCCGGTCAAAAATGTGCAGGTCCGCTTGACGAAAGACACTATTGAGGTATCAGGTAACCTAAAGCTAGATAGGGCCACAGATTTTGTGCGATTCATTGGGGGCGTTGGTTATAGCGAAAGTGATGTCCAAAAGGCCGTAGATTGGGGTATGCGCTTTGCGAATGGCGCTGCTTTTTATGCTAAGGGCAACGCATCCGTCTCGAACAACGCGCTTTCTTTCTCGTTGCAACAGATACAAATTGGGCGCTTCGCTGTACCGCAAGACATTGCATCTAAGGCGGTGTATACGGGCGGAAGCAACGGCATAAACAATACCGAGTATCTTGACGTTAAGTCCTCATCTGTTGATACAGGCAAGCTACTGTTCACAGGAACATACCCAACGACAATTTACGTAAAGTACTAACGTACTAGCTTCGCTCCCAACCGGTCTCCGCAAGGAGATGCTGTAGTAAAACAGGAGAGTTTGTACTAGAATCAGGTTATGGATCCGTCTACGCAGTCAAAGAAGATAATTATTGTCGAAGACAATATGAGCTTGGCTGAGATATACAAAACTCGTCTGGAACTTCTCGGCTATACGTGTTTCGTTGCATACAACGGGATTACGGGCCTTTATTTTATCCAGAAAGAGATTCCAGACCTGGTGCTGCTCGACATCATGATTCCAGATATCCCAGGCGATCAAGTGCTGGCCACTATGCGTAAGAGTGACTGGGGTAAGAACATACCAGTTTATGTTATATCTAATCTGAATGAGTCCGAAGCGCCTGTTGGCCTACGACAGCTTGGTATTGCAGGCTATTCTGTAAAAGCTACCATGACAGACGATCAAATAGACCGGATTGTTGATAGTCTCCTTAAGCCGCCAGTCACGAATGCATCTGTCGAACCTCAGATAGCGTAAGTGTACTGCTAGGGTTATGGCCTGAGCGTGCCAGCAAATACCTGCCAAGCCAACAGAGATTTCGCTACCAGGCTCAGTAGTATGTATACCCGCTCACCATATAGATAGTTCTTCCAGGGTCCAATCTTTTTATATTGCAGTACCATATTGATGGCGAAGCTACTAAAGAAGACAAAGATTGATACAAAGATCCAATACACAAAGGTTGGCGCGCGGCTACCCTCGTTTGCACCTAGCCACATGTAAAATGCAACAACTAACCAGGGAATCAAGCCAGACCAACAGCCTACTAGGTAGCTAAGCCAATTGGTTTTTTGGGTAGTTTGATTGTGGACTTCCATGACAAGCCCCATTAGGTTCATGACAGAGGCGAGCCCAAACAACATTACCAGGCTGGAGGTATCATAAATCCCCACCAGCATGCCGATGGCCACCATCATAATGCTTGCGGAGATAGAATATTCTATCCACCGTGCTTTATTTATACCTAGTTTAAGGTTTTGGTTGTAGCGTTTATTGTATATAGTCGCAACTAGCAGGTGTGCAATAGCCGATATGAAAAAGAAGGCTACTATGAGCCACGATAGTCGAACGTCAAACAATGTTTTGGTAGCGGGCTCCAGGTGTTGAGTGCCTGTATTGAACACAAGATAGCTACCCGTAACGGGCAAAGTAAAAGTGGTACTTAGTAGCAGTACGGCCAGACCCTGTGCGGCGTGCAAGCCTGACATAATAAAATTAAATTTACGAAGCCCTTTAAGTGTTATATTACGAATCATATCCATCCTTATAGTTATGTAGCTAAGACACAGGCCTACCTAGTGATGTCTACACGCTGAAACCTTTTGGGTTTCTGCTATTTCACCAGGTCTTCGTTGGTAGCCATGAATACAGTGCTAATTTTGGCATTGCAATCGAACGAAAACGCTATAACCTGCTTGTTGGTGGCTTTGCCGGTTACGGCACCGCTTGGGAAGTACTGACTGTAGCTACCTGCACCGTAAGAGCTGAGCGTCGCAGCTGGTAGTGAAAAGTCGTAATCCCATGATGTGGTATCAGATGATATGAAGCCGGTGATATCACTAACTGCTTGAGTAGGTGTCCGCGCACCTAGCCCTTCCGATGCGGCCAGAATCACATTGACGCTCGAGGCCATATAGCCCTCTAGCGCAGCCGTATTGCCAGAGGTTATGGACGCCTCTATATTGCTGATAACCGTTGCGGTAGGTGATTTGACGGTGCACGCAGCCGTGTCGGTGTCTGTGGCTTTGGCCTTTTCGGTGGCCAGCTGCTCCTTAAGACTCGCATTTGTTTGCTGCAAAGATGTAATAGTAGCTGCCTGCTGGCTATCAGTAGTCTTGGCCGACCTGTCTCGCACCCAATATGCAGCACATGCAGCGCTTGTCACTAGTAGTAGTATTAGCAACACAAGTAAAAAGGGTTTACGGCGCTTTTTCTCGATTGGCTCAACCTTTTGTTCTTCCTTGATTGGTTCCTCTGGCTCGCTGTCCATATGCCCCCCTAAGTTAGTTATATTAAGCATAGCATAAGCGTTTCTGCGAGTATCGTTATTGGGGCAACTAAATAACGTACAGTGCTACTTAGACTATGCTAGTTACCCCACTTTCGCTCACGGGAAATTCATCTGAACTTTAAGTCGTTATCAAACAGGGTGCAGATAGTTAGGTATCACAAAGAGGAAAGACTTCGCTCCAGCTATACCTCGTGCTCGATTGTGCTAGTTTGCTCCTCGTAGCCGCGTGAGTATATTTCGTACATCTCCGCTTACCGCGTGCCAGAGAGGTACATCCCTAAATCCAAGCTGCTTATATTGTTCAAATGGGTGGCCAGGAGTGGACGGTACAATTGTATCCCAGGCGACTGCTTGGTAATCTGACTCAGCGACACGCAGGAGGGCTTGCAGGAGCTCGGTTGTGCAACGCGTGTGTTGACGGAAGCTCCTATCGATTAGCAGTTCTCCTTCTACGAGATGGTTGCCATCCCACCATGGTTGAATGGCGGCCATGACAACAGAAATAATGTTTGTGTTTTTTTCGGCAACAAAGAAAAGATCAGGTTGTCTGGCATAAAAATGTGAAATGAATTTTCGCGCTGTTTCTAAAGTCCAACGCTCGCCAAGTTTATCCAGGCTATTATAAAAGTCAGCATAAAATCTGGCGATGGATTTTAAATCCGCGGGAGTTGCCGGGCGTATGACAAAGTCTATGTCGTTATCGTTGGCGTAGTCATACAGATAATTACAGCTTTCATAGGGCGGTTTTTGAGCTAGAAGCTTATCGATATATTTGTCGACACCGACTTTTTCGGCTCCGCCCAAGAAGAGCTGATGTACCCCTCTAATGTATAGGTCTCTAAAAGCATGGTAGTCCATCCATTCCGTGAGGCCAGGTTCATCGCGTGTGGTAAGCCCACAATATAGTCCGGCCTTACCAAGACCTAGTAACTCATAAACGTATAAACCACGGATGTCATCCCCTTTCACGAAGATCATGCAACCATATCGATTATTTTTGGTTTTTGACATAAACTGCACAATCTTTTCATAGCTTGAGCGTTTATGGGTGACCAACGGAGAGCTGAAAAAGGCATCAATTTGATGTTTTGCTACTGCGTGCAAGCTGGTACTAACAGAGTACTCATGAATTTTAGGCGCAAATGCGGCGAGTTTGCGTCGCCAACGAACGGCTTGCCTGATAAGCTCGCCATCGGGTGTGAAGATTTTGCGAAAATCCAGAATTGCTTCAGGTTGCTCGTCGTCTTCAAGGGGAACGTGGGTGTCCCTACAATCGAGAAGGGGCATGTTATCGGCTACCGAGAGCTCAGCTCGCCGTACAATAATCGGAAGATGTGTTATTTCGTAGAGCTGTCGACAAAGACCGTGTATAGCATATATATTATTGCCGTCAACTACGGGCATGAGATAGACATGTTTATTGCGTATACCTATAATTACCACGATGCCATCTTTGATAGATTTGTAGCCTAGTTTTCCTGTGTCGTCTCGAGAAGCGCGCAAGCAATAAAGCCAGCTAGTTTTATGGCGCACTTCTGTATGGCTGATTGCGAGATTTATTGTAGGCTCGTCGTTAAACACGAGCGGCGATACGCCTTCAATACTGAGAATATGAGCTCCATACCTGAGCATATTAGTAGTATACCAGATCCTGTGAAGCCAAAAGTTTTAATACACCATCACTACGTGAGTGGCTTTGAAAAGCATGATTAGGCTAGGGTACATCTTCACTTAAGCATACGAAGTATGCATGAGGGATTTGACGAAGCACACGCCCATAGTTGCCCTGTAGCAATAAAGACATACTATATAATATGTTTTTTCTGTGTAAGAACAGGGGCGTAATATACTGTTGAAAAATACACAACGGCAAAATCCAACAGATTGTTTATGATTAAAAAACTTATGGTATAATTAATACAGTATCTTGAGGCGACTTGCGAGACAGCTCAAAATACCCATAGATGTGAAGTTTTGAGAGGTAGGCCTAAGGTTAAGCCTTAGGCTCGGTAAAAAGACCAGCGGTTGCTGGTCTTTTTACATGGTCGGGAATGCCTCTTCGCTGAAGCTTCTAGGCATGCACGAGGGACTCGAACGTTCGTTTCTTGGCTGAGTGTTATGGGCTAGATTGTTTACGCCTGCTGTCCTTATGTTCCAATTTCAAGCCATCGTTCTTTGGCCCGATCGGTATATTGGTATAATTAGTATAGCTGAGCACGTTTTATCCCGGATAGCCCATAGATGTATTGCTTCTTTACGGCAGTGTCGTCTAGGTCGAAGATGAGTGTTTTGTATCTCGCAGTTTTATGGCTCAAACTTTTAATTTCTTTATGCCAACCTCGGGGTGTCAAGCTACCACTTTCCCGAACACCCTCCTCGGACGCTTTCGGTACCGTCCTAGGGTCTTGGCGTAGGCTCGTGGTGTCATCTTGAGCGTAGTATGTATGCGGTCATTGTTGTAATACGCAA
>Ga0172381_10005803_pt1 | contig 12462 bp, 9 predicted proteins | sample Leawel6488metaG_FD_119754 | JGI IMG/M metagenome (GOLD analysis project Ga0172381, IMG submission 119754) | Leachate microbial communities from a municipal landfill in Southern Ontario, Canada - Leachate well 64-88 metaG | ecosystem: Engineered > Solid waste > Landfill > Unclassified | place...
ATCTTTGACTTGGCTAAATAAGCAATTCAAAGCGCAGGTGAGTTCAAGTCGCTTTGCATTCGGACCATACCGGAAATGAAATGCTACGCAAAAACGTTCCATCCCGCGTGGTTCACACCATTTCTGGTGTGATCCATTGGAGATCCATAATTCAAAACATACCTTTTATCCTCTTATCCTCAAAATATCCTCCTTGGTTTTTCTCGCCTCGTCCTCAAAGATCGCTTTGGCATCCGGGTTTTTGGAGAGAATATAATTCTCCATTTCCTCGAACATTCCGTCCGGAATTGCATTGAATTCTTTCGCTTCCTCCTCGCTGAATTCCTTCATAATCCGCAACCCCGCGCGCGAGCTGACCAACATCACGATCTCTTTCATCGTGCCCGACTTCTCGTACTCTTCAAGCGCATCCAGCCCCAAAGACCTCTCAATGTCCTGCAAAATTTTATCGCTAATTAATTGCATAAAGGTTATTTTATTTTCTTATTTTCGATCATTATTTTTTTCAAACTGTTTTTCAATTTTTTTTACCTTACCTATGAACAAGGTTTGTCTCATGGGTATGGGAGACAACTCATTTTCTTTCGGTTTGAGATTCGAAAGAATTGTTGTCCCCGCAAGCGGAAGCGTTGCATCTCTTCCTCCTGCCACTAACAAAAAATCTTTATCTAAAGTATCCTCCTGAAAACCACCCTCTGTTTTGACATATATTATTCCGTTTTTCATCCGTATCTCATAATTTCCATTTGCAAATATTTTATAAACACAACCTTCTTCAACATCTTTTTCTCCACTCAACCTCTCAAGAGATTCTATCCGTTCATCTTTCTCTTCAGCTTCCGTTTCTTCAGTCTTATGATCCTCAATGGCCGTCTCTTCTTCTATGTTTTTTTGTTCTGATTCACTAGCGTCCTCCTCGCTTTCCCACTCCTCCAACTGTTTCTTACACTCCTCAAAGATAACTTTCGCCAATTTCTTCTCATTTTCTTTCAACTGCTCATTCTTCATGTTCTTAGCTGCCACATTTTTGATCTTTTCTAATAACCGTTTACCTAAATCTTCATCTTCGGCGCTAACGCTTTCTTTTTGTTTTTGTTTTGACGCCAGAGCATTAAGTTCCCACAGCTCGCCAAAAAGTTCGTTAGTCTCATTAGAAGAGTTTTCTAAAATAACATTTCGAATTTCTTTCACCGTAATTTCCTGCGGCTTTTTCCCCGCAAACGAAGCTAAAGTTTCTATAAATTTTCGTATCGCTTCGTCATCAAGATCGAATTCTGTATCAAGAGCATCAATCACAGATGCCCCACCCTCGAGACTTGATCCAGCTATATTCACCAAATAGTCTTGATATTTATTATTTCCAAGACCTTCTATTATAAAGGTTCTTAAAGCTTCTGCGTTTTTCTCGTCCCCTCCGTCCTCAATATCGCCAACCTCTTCCAGTTCCCTTTCTTCTGTTTTCTGCCGTTCCGCTTGTTCATTCAGTTTAAGATAGATATCCTTGATACCATCTTTTCCCACTGTCACTTTTTCATTTTCATCATTAAAAGGCCCAGTGGACTCACCATAACTCCCAGTATTAAGCAAGCGCTGGCAATAAACCTTGCCGCCAGCTCTAAAATAACGAAGAACCACGCCTCCTTCCTTTTTTACAATAATAGGACGCCCCTCCCGAATACCCGAAAGCAAAAAGTCAGAGAGATGCTTTTCGTCGTTCCCCACACCTTTTTCATCCTCGCTATCGCCAACCTCTTCCGGCTCTCTTTCTTTGGTTTTCGTCTCATCTTCTTTCTTAACCTTCTCCCAATATTCCTCCACCGTAACCTGCACATCCTTCTTTTTTCTTATATCATGCCGCTCCCAAAAACCGCCTCTTCCTTCAACTCCAAGGTTGACAGTTATTATCAACACGTTCTTTGCTTTCGTAGCGTCTTCCCACTCTATATCAAATCTATAGCGACCATTGCCCAAACTTTCTCTTGAACGGCTAACTTTACCCTTGGAATCGGCTTCTTTGATTGCGCCGAAATGATTGCTTTCTCCTGCCATTTCCAAAAGCCTCTTCAGAAAAAACCAGCCGTTAGTATCCTCTCTTTGTACACGATCCACATCCCTGCCGCTTATCTTCACGGCATCGGTGCTTTCGTCTTTCTTCTCCCACTTAATATTTTCATCGCCCTCTAATTTAACACTTACGCCTTTTTCAAATTTATTCAAAGAATCATTCAACTCCTTGGGCAGGTCTCGTTTTCTCATATCGTTCAGCTCCTTCAAAGCGTGCACGATATCGCACATATTTCCAACCACCTCGTCTAAATTACCAAGACCTTCATTAAATGTCGCCGGAACTTTCATCTTCCCTGCCGCGACATTGAACCCTTTATCAATCAAACGCAATCCGCTCATTACACCCCCCATACTGGCAATTCGCGCTCTCTCCTCTGCCATTTCTATTAATTTTGCCTCTCTGGTCTCAATCATTTCCAAGAGATTCTTTTTTTTACTTATCGTTGATACATCTTGAAATTCTTGTTGCAAAAAGCCTTTTTCCGCATCAGACAATTCTTTTCCTGTCAAAAGAGCATCTTTACAAGAGAGAAGGTTACTGGCTCTCCTCAAGAGATAATCAACTATCTTCTGCTCATTTAAGTCTTCTTCTTTCTTTTCTTTTTTCTCCGGAGGAATTTCCAGTTTTTGGGGAACGTTTTTTTTCGATTCTGGAGTCTCTGATTCCATCTCTTCGATATTTTCCCTTGGAACGACAAACTTCTGCATGATATCTTGAGTCTTCGGTTCCTTTTTTTTTGGTTCTTCCGAAGGGATAATTATCTTCTTTTTTTCCACAGCTTCTTGTTTCACCTCTTGTTCCACTTCACCGCTATTCTTTATTTGCTCCTGAAGTCTTTGAAACTCCCCCAACTCCGACACCAAACTTTTTAAAAGCATTAAACGAGTCGAGATATTCAACATGTCTCCACTGGAAATCATTCCCTTATTATCCCTTTCAAGGTTCTCTGTTTCTTTTATCATTGCCCAAGCTTTTTCTAGTGCCCCTCCGCAGTCAAATCCTTCTTGTTTCATTTCCTTCTGAATTTCGCCTAAAAAAGAAGTTATCTCTCTGTTATTTTTTATTATGTTTGTATGGAGATCTTCAGACAAAATATCCTCACTCGACTGAGAAGAATCCGCAACCTCAGCTTCTTCTTCTGGCATAGGAGTTTCTCCTTGTATGTTTTCTGGGCTTTCTCCTAACTGCTCGTTCATATTTTTACCTTAAATCTTAAATAAAAAGCATTTTATGGTCATACACGACCTAACATATTTTGGATTATGGATTTATGGACCACACCAGAGATGGTGTGGACCACGCAGAACAGAACGTTCTTGTGTAATATTTCACACCATCTCTGGTGTGGTCCGGATGCAAAAATATACATAATCCCATTTTACAATCTCGTACTCGTGGGAGAAGACGGTCTTGATCCTCTGTCCCCTCTTGAAAACAACGGATTTTCAGGTCTCCCCGGTCTTGATGATGTCGATCTTGGGGATATCGATTCTTGATCGTCTCTTTGCAGAAATGCCGCGCCCATTTTTCGCACTGTACCGCGACTGACTATATTACGAAGGTCTCTGGCGTTTTTTATGATTCCCTTTTCTTTCAACTCAGCGAAAGCCTCTTTGGCCTTTTCATCTCCCCCGATTTCACCCGTCAGAAGCAATCGGTTCATTCTTTTTACTCCTCCCATATCCAAAGTGCCGCTTCGCTTATCTTTAAAACACTCCAAGGCCCCCATATATGTGTTTCGATCTTGCGTCGAAACCGTTGCCACGTTCTTGCGAAGATATCTGTCCAGTTTGAGACGTTTTTCCGCAGACTTAAAAATGTTAGACTTTCCGTCAAATCCGAAAATTGTCGTTTGCGGTCTCACAAAAGTCCGTCGGGAATTTGTGTCTTGCCCGTTTATCGTCTCTTTCTCTTTCTTTATCTGATGGTCCTTTCGGCTATCTGCATATTCCCTTGAATTCTTGAGTCGTTCCCGTTCTGCCGCCTTTCTCTTTTCATCTTCTTTATAATGCCTCGCCGCTTCCTCTTCAATTTTTGCAATCCTTTCATCCGCTGTCATTTTGCCGGAATCTTCAAGACCCCAAATTTCTGCGTGATGTTCTTCTTCGTCTAGCATGTGAATATTTTAACTTTCCTAAATTATAGCACTTATCAAATTAAAATCAAAATGTTGTCAACGCTGTCACTCGTGGCAAGCTTTTGTGTAAAGCGAAAGCGAGGTTGAAAGGTGGAGTAGCATGGCTTCAGCCTGCGCGGTTGTCCAATGCGAATAGAAGATTGTATACGTTCGTTTTTCCCGCGTGGGATAGCAGCGCAGGCTAAAGCCATGCTACTCCGTTTGGCAAATTGTATTTGGACCACACCGGAAATGGTGTGAAATGCTGCGCAAGAACGTTCTGTCCCGCGTGGTTCACACCATTTCTGGTGTGATCCAAAATCCACAATCCAAAGCCCAACGAGTGTAATCCAAACGCCACAATCGACAAACAAAAACGCGAACTTCATTTATAAAAAACCCTGTCTTCGTTTTTCAGATAAATATATTGCAGCGTGTCTATTTTGTCTTTATCAATCGCCTCATTTAGCAAATAGTCGAGATTTTTCGCCTGCTTTGCGGCACTCTTGGTGGTATCGAAATACAGCTTTGTATTTTTGTCGGTAAAACCAATAAGCTCACGGCTGCGATAACCCTTGGTCTTGAAATATTTTATCTTCAACTTCGAATTATGACTAACCAAACCGCTAAGCTCCACGGCAAAACGGATAAAACCTTCGTCCGCTACTTGCTCATTCAAAGCGATGGCGGGAAGAACGGAGGCCCCCTCCTGTGCCACGCCCCCGGCATCTCCGGCACCGGTGTTGCCGCTTTCGCCCTCTTTTACATTCGTTTGCTTGGCGGCGGCGTTCTCGCCCACCTCTTTTTGCATCGCCGTCCGTTCCGCTTCCGTTTCTTCGGCGATTCGGGCTTCTTCCATAATCTTTATGAAATGTTTCTGCTCCTTGATAAGTTCCCCTTCGTCGGCAAGAAGAAAGGCCGCGCCCTTGTCATTCACAAAATAGCACTGATTCCTGCACCAAATAAGCGCCATATTCTTTTCTTTCACATTCAAAATAATTTCATTGGGAAACTTCAGTCTAACCTCGACATTTTCGATCTCGGAAAAGTTTTCCACAAGCTTGGACTTGATTTTTTTCTTATCCACAAACAAATAGTTGTCCCCGGGAATAAAACCGTACACTTTTCCCGCCATCTCATTTCTTGCGGCTTCCGCCAGCTTTTCCGCGGCAATATTTTCATTTCCAATCGTACGGACGGTCTTTATGCGCAGCGCCGCGGAAAATATCACAAGATAAAGAGACGCCAACAGCAGCAAAACGCCGCCAAACAAAACAACCGCGCGCTTGCTTATCGCTTTTCTTCTTTTGTTTTTGCTTTTATCCCTGTGAAACTTAAGCTTCAGGGAAAATTTCACTCTTTTCTTCTTTTTCTGCCACGACCTTGCGGCTCTTTTGTTTTTTAGCTGTTTCATCAATATCCCCTCTTAATTTTTCGGATTAATTCTATAAAGTATGTAATGTAATATTTCCAATTCAACGGCAAATCTTGGCAGTGCACCAAATTGACCTCATACCCTCCGAAACCTTTTTTGAATCTGGAAAGCCCGAACCATGGATGTTTCGGATTGTCGTCCACGATGCCGTAAAAATTAAACTTCCCGATCCCTCTCCGCCTTGCCTCGCATATCGCCTCCCAAAGTACAAGATAGGAAGACGGCACCCTTGCATATTCCGACGAAGACGCGCCGTGATGATAAAAAGCTTCATCGCCGTAAAAAACGACAATGGCGCTGGAAATAATTTTGCCCTCGTATTTGGCATTAAAAATCTTAATCCGATCGTCCTGTCGAAAGGCCTCCATTTCCGATTTGATATATTCGTAGGAAAAAGGGACGAAATGATGCCTCTCCACAGTCTCCATATGAATATCGTAAAAAGCCTTCAAAGACTCCTCCGAATCGCTCATTTCAATCGTCACGCCGTCTTTTTCCGCCCGGCGAATCAGATTGCGATGATTTTTCTTCATCTCCTTCATAAGGGTTTCCTCATCCTTGCCGATGTCCAAAATCCAAGTCTTCTCGGGATGCATCATATGAATCGGCGCGTCCCTGAATTTCAAGCCGCGGAATATTTGCAAATTTTCTTCGCTTTTGAGAAGAAGAGGGCTGATTCTGACAAACGCCGCTTTCTCTTTTTTGCCCAACTTTACCAAATAAGTTTTTAATTCTTCAATAATATTTATCATGTTTTTCTCGTCTGCGACAATCGGTCCGTGCGGCACAAAAAGAAAAGTTCCGCGTCGTGCCTTTACTTTGATGATCAAAGCCGCCGCTTCGATTTTTTCTCCACTGAAAAAGCCCAACCGCCAAATTTTTTCTCCGGTATTTTTATTAAATTCCCCCCAATTCCAGGAATGCAAAAAAGAATCGGGATTGGCTTTTGTGACAAAATCATCCCATTCGGTTTTGCTGTTTATTTCGGAAATATTCATAAAGAAAAAGATTATTGATTGATAAAGCGCGACCCGCACTTTCTGCCAATTGTCTTTGGCTCAAATTTATTTCATTTTTGTTTTTTACAAGTTTCTTATTTGTCATCTCGAAGGAGTACTCAATTGAGATATCTGAGAAATGCACGAAGACTTTGTTGGTATTGTTTTTACAGTAAGATTATATTTGCATAGTATTATTCCCGGATTTCTCAATCGGAGTACCTCATTTCGAAATGACATCATAAAAATATTTTTTGTTAATCCCAGAACTTACACACTTGTTCTGCCATTTTTCATTTTCACCCTTCAAACCCGTTTATAAAATCTGTGACTTTCTTTGCTTCCTCCTCGTGTATATTGTGATGTGTCGGCAAATTTACACAACGCGCGCTTATTTTTTCCGCTACCGGGCAACTGCCTTTTTGATAGCCGGACTTTTTCAAATCAACCTCAATCGGTCCGACCGCTTGCGGAAACCAGTCGCCGAGAATAATATTTTTCTTTGCGGCGGCAGCGATAAGACTTTTCTTGTCCGCTGCCGTTATCGTATACCAGAGAAAAATATTTTTGCAATTCGGAAGCGTTTCCGGAAGTTCCACGCCTTTGACCGAAATGTTTTTTTCATATATCTTTGCAATCTCTATGCGATGTGCGTTAAATTCGTCCACTTTCCCCAGCTGATGCAGCGCGATTGCAGCCAGCGCGTTGGGCATCTTTTTGGCAAAATCTTTTTGCGGCTCGCCTTTTTTCTCCTCCGCCGTATATGCCTTGTCGAGAAGTTTCAATTTGAAAGAAAGAAACATCATCGCTTTTCCCCACGAAAATAAATTGTAAGTGTGCAGCGCCTTGAAAGTTATAATCGGATGAAGCAGGCTCTTCCTTACAGCCTTTACGGAAGGAAACGGCAAGCCGTCGCGGATATCCTCCACTTTTTTCATCAAGCCGGCATCTTTCGCAATCACCATTCCGCCCGCCACCGCGGAGATCACCTTGTCCCGCCCGAAACTGAAAAAAGCCGCATCGGCGAACTTGCCGGTTTTCTCCCCTCGATATTCCGCCCCCAGAGAATGCGCGCAGTCCTCAATGGTTTTGAGACTGTGCTTTTTCGCAATTGACAAAATTTCCGCAACAGAGGCGGGATTGCCGAAAGTGTGTTGAATGATAATCGCCTTGGTTTTGCCGGTTATCTTTTCTTCCAGCTTGTCCGGATTCATATTGAAAGTCCTTTCCTCGATATCGACATAAACCGGCTTCGCGCCCAAAAGCCTGATAGTGTTGGACAGAGCCACCGTAGTAAAAGCTTGTAAAATAACCTCGTCTCCTTCGCCGATTTCCATCGCCTGTAAAATGGCGCAAAATCCGGACCTTGCCTGATCAAAACTTACCGCCTTTTCCGCACCCATATATTTTTCAAAAGCCCTTTCCAGCTTCCGTATATTTTTCCCGTCCTGCAAACTTTTTCCGTCTCCCCAAAAAAAGTATTTGCAAGCGATCAAAACATCCCCGAGCGTATAGTTGGGGGCAAAGGCGGCGGCTATCGGCATAAATGATTTAGGCATCTTATTTTTTCTTATCTTCTAAAAGTTTCTTCATCACGACCCCCGCGCCACGGCTCTCAAAAAGCACGACAGAGTCAGCTCCTAATCTCTTTTTAACCTCTTTTTTCATTTTATCAAAATCTTTTTCAAAAACAAAATTGCATTTTTGGTATTTATTCCTTATTTCTTTATCTTCCTGCTGCAAAATGAAAGCAAAATGGCACACGTCGTCGGCTTTCTTCCAGATTTTACGATGAACCTCTTTCGAATTCTTGCCCAGCTCATCGATGCCCGGGAAAACCAGAATTTTTTTGTATTCGGGATAAGCGTCTTCCATATATTCCAACGCCGCAATCACGCCGGTAGGGTTGGCGCTGTAGCTGTCATTGATAAAGACAGCGCCCTTCCCCCCCTCCTGTTTTCGCATCAGATATTTGCTCCGGGAATTAAGGTTGAAAACCGCCTCTTGTATTTCCGGAAGAGTCATTCCCAGTTTCTCCGCGACGATGATGGCGGAAAGCAGATTCTCGATATAGTGCTTGCCCAATATATTAATCCGAAACGCCGCACCCTTATATTCAAACTCGACAAAATCCGGACTGACCCTGATATTTTCCGCCAGACTCTTGGAAAAAATCTCCACATCTTTCACTTTGTATCCTGTTCGGGGCTTCATCTTGTCCGCCTGTTCATTAATGACCGCGAATCCGTCCTCGGGCAGACTTCTAACCAGTTCAAACTTCGCCCGCTTGGTATTCTCAATTGAACCGAAAAGATCGAGATGCTGTTCATTGAGTCCGGTAATGATGCCGGCGAAAGGTCGAGCCAAACCACAAATTTCCTTGATTTCACCGATTCGATACGCCCCCATCTCGCAGATAAAATAATCGAAGCCGTCATTCACGTCCTTCAAAATCGTGTTCGCCACACCCATATTGGAATTATTGTTTCCCTGCGTTTTCACGACTTTGTATTTTTGCGACAGTATCGCGTCCAAAAATTCTTTCGTGCTGGTCTTGCCGAAACTGCCCGCAATTCCGATCGTCTTTACTTTTTTCACCCCCACCATTTTGAGACGGGCTCTATTGAGAATCTTTTTCTTTTGATAATCGGAAATAGGAGTAACTATGAGTATCGCCAAAAGCAAGAAGATAGGAATGAGAATTACCAGCAACAAAAGGTAAAAAGCGAACAGAACAAAGAAATCCAAGCTATAGACTATTCCGATAGACTGCAATAAATGATTCGTCACGAAATATATAAAAATCGAAAAAAGCAAAAAGTACAGAACCAAAACCAGAGCTATTTTGACTGTCGGCTTAGGCCTCAAGAAAGCGCGATTTTTGATACCGATCAGGAGCCGAAAAAAAGAATAAAGAAAAACCAAGGGAGCAATTCCCCCTAGCAGCAGGACGAAAAAGACCGCAACCACGCGGGCTGTAGCCGGAAAAAGCAAGCCGAGCAAGATAAAAACCGCCAACACCACGCCAAGGTCGGAAAAATTCAATCTCGAATTCTCTCGCATGTGCGACTTCATCCTGTCCAAACGATATTCCTTTATCTGAAAAAACCACAAGAAAGACAACGTATCTTTCAAAAATTTTACTCCGAAAAGGATAAATGTTATAAGAATTAAGATTTGGATTTTAGTCATTTTCTTATCTGAGATTTAATAATTTTCTGTCGCGCACTGCATTATGAAACCAAATGCACTACCCTTGATTTGTTCCGAAAATCGTACCCGTTAAAATAAACAATCAATATCTGTCATTTCGAAATAAGGTACTCCGATTGAGAAATCTGTGAATAATACTATGCAAATATAATCTTACTGTAAAAATAACATCGGCACAGTTTCGTACATTTCCCAGATCTCTCAGTCGAGTACTCCTTCGAGATGACAAATAGAGTAATCCAGTCAAGCTCTAGTATCGAGATCGCCGCGTTGCCCGGAGTACCGGTTATTAATCACCTGCGCCATTCTCCAAAAACATTCGCGCGAACTCTTCAACATTATTATACACCGCGGAATGATTCGCCTCTTTAATGGTAGACAAACTCGAGCCTTCAATCATATTGTGCATCAGCTCCCTGTCCGATAGCGGCGTGGAATGGTCGTTCTCTCCCCAAATCAAAAGCGTCGGCACTTTAATCTCGTCAAGCGAAGGAGTCAGATCTTCGGCAAGCGCATTTTTCATGACCCCTTTCATGCGAGGACTGGCGCTGACATAATCCTTTTCCCGCACGATTTTATATAAAAATTTCTCGGCATATTTCTTCAGACTTGATAAAAAAGGCAGACTGAAAATCGCTTTTCCGACCTTCGACAGAAAGAAAAAAAACCACTGTCTCTGCGTGAGCGGATGCTTGATGCCCGCCGCCCCGGTCAGTACCAACTTTTCAAGATCATTCGGATACTCCACCGCATACTTAATGGCGATTCTGCCGCCAAAAGAGTGTCCAAGCAAAATCACTTTTTTGTTATTCTTACTAAACGCCTTGCCATTATTTTGGACGGCACCCTCGATAATATTCTTCACCAACTCAAACCCCGTTTCCCTCTGCGCAACACACTTCACAAACTCTTTTGTAAAATCAACGTAATCGTCGATTTTCCAATCCCCTTGCGGTTCCTCGCTCTTCCCGAACCCGGGCAAGTCGGGAATATAGAATTTATAATTACTGTCGCTTTTCAGAATCGCCTCCGCCGTCACCACATATCTGTCCGAAGAAACGCCCCAGCCATGCAACAAAACCACCGGGGTCTTCCCGCCTCCGACTATTTTGTAGTTTATAAAAAGCCCTTTGATTTTTACCTGTCTTTCTTGCATATGGTTTATTATTTAAGATACTCTCCCGATTTTGTCTCGAAAACCGTACCTGGCTTGAGTCGACTCTCAACGGTACCGAAACGCTTTTCTTTGTCATCTCGAAAGCCGTACTCGGCTTGAGAGATCTATAAACTTTATTTATCTCACCGCCCTTTATATTTCGCCTTCAACTCCTCAACAATTCCCCGAATTTCAGTCTCCCCGATTCCTAAATCCTCAAACAATCCAACGCTCAAATCCTTTAAATTGGGATTTACGCTTTTTATCAATTCAGTTTTCTTTTTCCTGCTCCATTTTTTGATTACTTTTTCTCTCTCAAGAGTGCTATATACATTATCAGACTGTTCAAAATATATAAGATATTTCAGTTTATATTTCGCCGTAAATTTGCAACCGAAACCGTTTTTATGCTCAATTATCCTTCTAAGAATATCATTGGTAAAACCAACATAAAAAACGTTCTTGGGATAATTGGTTAATATATAAACATAAAAATGATATTCCTTCTGTATGGATTTACTTTATTTTGTCACCTCGAAAGCCGAATTTAGACTAAGAGGTTTGCAAACTAAATAAATATCCTATTCATTAATTATCATCTCGAAGGAGTACTCAACTGAGGGATCTGGGAAATGCACGAAAACTTTGTTGATATTATTTTTACAGTAAGATTATATTTGCATAGTATTATTCCCGGATTTCTCAATCGGAGTACCTCATTTCGAAATGACAAGTATTGATTGTTTTTTTAACAGATATTTCGGATTTCTCCCTTCACCCCGCTACGTTCGAAATGACAAAAAATAACGTTTTTCGATTTTATCCAATCTTATCTTTCCCAAAAATCCCCCGAAGCACCTCAGGCACTATCACACTGCCGTCTTCCTGCTGGTAATTTTCCAAAATCGCGATCAGCGGACGGTCGGAAGTGCCGGTATTGTTGAGAGTATGGACGAATTGCTTCTTGCCATTCTCGTCGGTGTAACGGCAATTGAGGCGCCGCGCCTGAAAATCGGTATCGTTGCTACACGAATTGGTCTCACGAAATCGGTTCTGCCCCGGTAGCCAAGTTTCAATGTCGTATTTCTTGGCATTGGGCGCGCCAATATCCCCGGTGCACATATTAAGCACTTGATAGCAAAGTCCGAGCGACTGCAAATATTCTTCGGCATATTGCAAAAGTTTCTCGTGCCATTCCCAAGATTCTTCCGGCTTGCAAAAGATAAACATTTCGATCTTATTGAACTGGTGTCCGCGCAATATGCCTTTCATATCCTTGCCGTAAGTCCCCGCCTCGCGCCGGAAGCAACCGGAATATCCCATATATTTTTTCGGTCCGTCGGAAAGATCCAAAGTTTCGTTCATATGATAAGCCGCCAGCGCCACTTCCGCCGTTCCTACCAAGAACAAATTGTCATCATCGGGATTAACGCGATAAATTTCATTTTCATCCGCCGGAAAAAATCCCGTACCGTA
>Ga0172381_10005804_pt1 | contig 12462 bp, 13 predicted proteins | sample Leawel6488metaG_FD_119754 | JGI IMG/M metagenome (GOLD analysis project Ga0172381, IMG submission 119754) | Leachate microbial communities from a municipal landfill in Southern Ontario, Canada - Leachate well 64-88 metaG | ecosystem: Engineered > Solid waste > Landfill > Unclassified | place...
ACCTTTTCTTCCATAATGTGTTTGGACCACAAAATCCTCATCTTCTAAATTTGTTTCAACTAAGTTGAAACTTAATTGACCACTTAGGTAAACTTTTATACATTTCATAATTTTATTTAATTTCTTTAATTCTTTCTGTAAGAAATCTGTTTTAACTGATAATATTGAGGGTTTGTTTGATGTGACTGTTTTTACTTCATAAAGTTCTATATCAATTATTGTTTTATTTTCTGTTCTTAAATTATCCATAAATCTAAAATATTCTTGTGTGGGAACATATTCAGGAAGCTCTTTAATTTTGAAATAAATTATATCTATTGCGCTCCAATTTTCTTTAATTAAATCAACATATTTAATTTGATTATAATAAAATTTATTTATTTGAACTAACCTTTCAAAAGAATCGTAGTCACTTGCTCTAAATACAAAATGTGAATGATATTTTCTTTGCAGTTGTTTAACTAAAAAAGGTTCAATCATATCTGAAACATATCTCATTGATTGCCATTTATTCATATTTAATATGTTATAAGAAGTTAAATATATATTTGTCGAGGTAATTTTCGGAAAGTTTACGGATTCCTAAATCTTTGCGTTCTTTTCGAGTCTATTTCTGAAAGTTCTGAAAGTGCTCCTTTAAGTTAATTTTATAAATTAATTTAGATTTAGGTTTTATATGAGTCAAGATATTATTAGTCCAGAAGAGTTAAATTTTTTGTCTGCAAATTTAAACATGAAAGTTAGAACTAGTGTTGGTGTTATTGGTGAGCCTGCTAGTTATAATAGACCTTATCATGGCATTTCTACTAATTATGATTTTAAAAAACCTTTATTGTTTGTTGATCGTCCTTGGTCTTCAATTTTAATTCAATCATATGTGGTTGATGATAAAGTTGCAAAAACTGATGTTTGGGGTTATCCTTTAAATGGTTCTGCTAGAGAAAGTGTTTTACTTAAAGAATTATCAAATGAATATACTCCTTTAGAACTTACAGTAAAACATGAGTCTATTTCAAAACAAGTTGATAAAATACATTTAGACTTACACAAAACTCAATTTTATTTAGAAGGTTTTTCTGCAAACGAAATACCTGAGAAACATTACTCTAAATTAATAAATGTGAATAATTCATCTCCAATAAATTTAAGTGGAGATTTGCCTTTCTAATTTAGGCATATATTTTTCTTTCTATTTCTGATCACCCTGCAAGTCACGCACTAGGCAGTCGAGCGGGAAGAGATCATACTTGATTCTCAAAATATCTCAAATAAGGAAAAAATAACTAAAAATATATACATACGCAAAGCAACAAAAAATAATTAAATTTACTGCGCAATTTACATAAACAAAAACTAACTTTTTACAATATTGTCTAAAAACCTTAAATTAAGCCAATAAAAGACTTATACAAAATGCGCGTTTTACATATAAAGAATTAATTTTACTGCGCAAAATAACAATATTTAAATATAACATATACCCAACAAAAGTATGTCTTACTCAAAATCTCAAACAGATAAAGCAGGAGATATTTTAAGAAAAAATAATCTTTCAAAAGAAGATGCTGATAAAAATATGGAAATATTGAGCGCATGGAGAGAAAAACATATTTATCCATTGACAGTATTTAACAGACGACTTAAACTATTTTCTGAAAAACTAGATAAATCCGCTTTAATTGTAAATAGACTTAAAAGAGTTCCTTCTATAGTGAATAAATTAAATAGAATGACTCTAAAATTAACTCAAATGCAAGATATTGCAGGATGTAGATCTATAGTGGGAAATGTCGATTTAGCATATTCTCTTTACAAAAACCATTATAAAAATGGAGATTTAAGACACAAATTAGTTAAAGTTAATGATTATATTATGAATCCTAAAAAAGATGGATATCGAAGTTTACATTTAGTTTACAAATATATTAGTGATAAAAATGATAAATATGATGGTTTACAAATTGAAGTACAAATAAGGTCTAAATTACAACATATTTGGGCAACAGCTGTTGAGACTGCAGGGTTTTTTAAAAAACAACAATTGAAATCAAACAAAGGAGAAGATAAGTGGCTTCACTTTTTTAAATTAGTAAGTTCTGCATTTGCAATGGAAGAAGAAATGCCTCTTATTGAAGGAGTTTCAAAAAACAAATCTGAATTATTCAAAGAAATAATACAACTAGAAAAAGAATTACAAGTAAAAATTAGAATGAAAAAATGGGCAGATACAATAGAGTATTTGAGTCATGTAAAAGATGAAGGGGATGTTCATTTTTTTCTTTTAGAATTAGATTTAATACAAGACAAATTATTGGTAAGAGTATTTAATAAAAGACAAGAAAAGAAAGCTATTGCAAAACTTCTTGAAATTGAAAAAAAAATTTATGATAATCCAAATTATGATACTGTGTTAATTGGAGCAGACACTTTAAAAAATTTAGAACAAGCTTATCCAAACTATTTCTTAGATACAAAAGAGTTTATTAAAAAATTAGATAAGATTTTAGACTATAAATAGGTGTCTACATTTTTAGAGTTGTTTTCTCAGGTGTCTACATTTTGATATTTTTGTAGACACTTATTGAGAGTTCACTGGGTTGAGTGATGTTCAAAAATAATCCTTTTTGACACATAAAATATAACATTTTTATTGCATTCAAGAGCTCCGAAATTCTAAATGCACTTCAATTTTGTACTTTTTTCACCACTTTAAGCATAAAATAGGAATAAATTTATAAAAGAAACAAAGTAAAATATGTTTATTAGAGTAAAAACTAACAAAAAAGGTGAAATTATGGTAATGGGACATTGCATGAAATGTAAAGATAAAAAAGAAATAAAAAACGCAGTAATGAATAAAACTGCTAAAGGAATTCATATGGCAAAAGGAACTTGTGTTAAATGTGGAACAACAGTTTGTGCTATATTGGGTAAAGAAGCTGCTGAGAAAGCTATGAAAGCTGGCGAAGCAAAAAAGAATTTTTAATTCTTTTATTTTTTTAATAAAAAACTTTATATATTGATTAAATTGCCTTTCTAGAATGAAACATATTAAACCCGAAAATAAATTAAAATCTACCTTAAAAGAATTTTTCTCATCAAAATTCAATGTGTATTTAACATTGATATTAATTATATTGGGTGGTTTGTCTTTTTATTATACTTCTGATTTTTCAACAAATGATGTAATTGATTCCGAAATCTCAATACATTTCTTTTATTTACCTACTTGTCCTCATTGTTCTGAACAAAAACCAATTTATTATGAGTTAAAAGAAGAAAGAACAGACATTCAATTTTATGAACACGATGCATCTTCAAAAGAAGGGTCTCAGTTATTTTATCAAATGGCTAATGACGCGGGTTTAGATACTTCTAAACTTGGAGTGCCAACTATTTTTATTAATCATCATGCTCTTGTAGGAGTTCAATCTAAGGAAAATATTTTAAATGCTGTTGATACTTGTCTTAATGAATGTAAAGGCGAAGAATTTCAAAAAGAAGAATTTCAACAAGTAGAAACAAGTTATGCAAATTATGAACTTCCCTTTTTAGGTAGAACTGATCTTACAAAATGGTCTTTGCCTAGTTTAGCAATAATTCTGGGATTGATTGATGGTTTCAATCCTTGCGCTATGTGGGTTTTAGTTTATTTGATTGGTTTGTTGATTGGGATAAATGATAAACGAAAAATTTGGATTATTGTAGGAAGTTTCCTTTTTGCATCAGGAACATTATATTTCTTATTCATGACTGCTTGGATAAATGTATTTTTATTATTAGGATACATTCAAATATTGACCATTCTTATTGGTTTAGTTGCATTAGGTGGCGGAATTTTGAGTGTAAAAGAATATATTGAAACGAAGGGCGCATTAGTTTGTAAAGTCGAAAGTCCGGACAGCCATAAAAAAATGATGTCTAAAGTTAAAAATATTGTTAATGAACCTATAACGTGGGGTTTAATTATATCTATAATTGGTTTGGCGTTTGTCATTAATTCAGTAGAATTTGCTTGTTCAGCAGCAATTCCTGCAGTATTCACACAAATTTTAGCATTAAGTAGTATTGGTATTTTCAAAACATATTTGTATATTGGATTATACACTTTATTTTTCATGTTAGATGATTTAATAATATTTGGTATGGCTGCATTCGCAATTGGTAGTTCTTTGGGAGAAAAGTATTCTAAGTTTTGTAGATTATTTGGGGGAATACTTATGTTTGGACTTGGTTTGATTATGTTGTTTGCACCGCATTTGCTAAGGTAAGTTTACCAACATATTTATAACTAAAATTAGATTCTTGACTTTTATGGAATTAATAGAAGAAAAAGTAAATAAAGTTAGACGAAGATATTCTAATCCTAACAATTTCGAACAATTAATTAAAGAAAATTGCTTTTAGTCAATTTTGATAAACTGAAATACCATGTTCAATCTATTGAAACTGGTGAATTGTATGCTTGTTTGAAATTGAGTGAAAGCCCCGTATTATATTATGGTAAAAATGAAGATGGAAAAATAAATGATATTCTACAAATATTAGAGAAAAAATATGATATCAAAATTAGATTGAAACAAAATATTATTTTTGGACTATATGAGATGTATGACACAATTAATTGTTTTGAAACTCCTTTAGAGTTTAGTTTTAGAAAATAAAAAAATTAAATTAAATCTATTTTTTTAAGAAGTTTCATTCCGCCAACATATGGTTGTAAAACTTTTGGAATGGTAATTGTTCCATCTTCTTTTTGATTGTTGTTTAATATTGAAATTAAGATTCTATTTGCTACTCCGCCTGTTGCATATATTGAATGAGCATATTCTAATTTCCCGTCTCCTTCATACCGTATATTTCCTCTTCGGCATTGAAAATCTCCTGTATCACCTATGCTTCCAACTTCAGCCCATCTTTTTTCTGCCCCTAACCAAACTTCCATATCTCTTTCAATTTTAGCTTTTCCAGCCATATCATTTGCTCTAAGAGTAATTATTCTAAATGGCAATTCTAAAGATTTGTAAAGTTCTTTCATGTTTTCAAAAATTCCTTCATATTCTTCTTGAACTTTTTCTTTTGTAGTAATATGTATTAATTCCACTTTATCAAATTGATGTGTTCTATACAATCCTTTATCGTCTTTATTTGTTCCTGCTTCTCGTCTAAAACAAGGAGTATACGCAGTAATTTTTAAGGGGAGATTTTTTTTGTTAAAAGTTTCATTTGCATATATTGACATTATTGAAATCTCAGCAGTGCCTACAAAAACTTTTCCATCTTCAGTTCTATAAACTTCTTTTTCTCCACCAGGATAATGTCCCGTTATGTAAAGATTTTCTTCATTTACAAAATAAGGTGGATGAACTTCAAAATATCCTTTTGCTCTCCAAAAATCTAAAAGATAATTTGTTATTGCTCGAACTAATCTTGCTCCATCGCCATTAAGAATCCAACCTCTATCTCCTGAAGCTTTAATTCCTCGTTTGAAATCAGCTAATCCTAAATCGGTTAAAACATCCCAATTTGTTTTTGGTTCAAAAGAAAATTCTTTTATTTGAGCATCAATATATTCTTCTTTATTTTCATTTCCTCTTGGAACTCTATCATCCAATGTATTTGGAACTTGATATTTTAACATATCAAAGTTTTTTTGTAGTTGTTCTAATTGAGGTTCTTTTTCTTTTAGCGCTAAAACCACTTCTTTCATTTGAGAAATGATATTATCTGCGTTTTTTCCTTCTTTTTTTAATTTATTTACTTCGTTTGAAGAAGAATTTCTTTTTTGTCTTAATCCTTCTACTTCTTTTTTTATGGAATTTAAAGAATGATATGTTTGTATAAGTAAGTCTACATCTACTTCTTTTTCACGATCTTTGATCATTTGTTTAACTTTTTCTTTGTTTTCAATTATGTAATCCATGCTTAACATATTTATTACCTTTTCAATGTTTAACAAGAGTTATCTTTTTCTTTATTTAAATTTTGCTTAAATATTAAAAGATTAAATTTATAAGTAAGGCCTTTTTCATGGCGTCACTGATTAAAATGGACGAATATATAGAAATGCTTAAACGAAAACAAAAAGAAACTGGAAAACAGCCAATGCCCTATAAACATAGAAATCTTGCGATTTATCCGCTTGTTGAACCTTCTTTAGGTGAATTTGCTGCAGGAATAGATCTTGGTGATGAATTTGTTGCTAAATACAAATGTTATGCAACTCATGAAGAATGTTACAAATGTAATCCTATTTATACTGCACAAGGAACTCAAATAGGAAGTCATTGTGTAAAGCGAGTTTGCGATATGGAGGATATTAAAGATTGTCCTTGTATAAAGGAAGAAAAAGAAGACATAACTATTCCTCAAAAATATCCTAACATAGCTGATTTAGTATTGTCTAAAATAAATTGATTTTTTTATTTTTCTTCGAGAGGCAATAATTCTTCTCGTATTATTGTTTTAGGTAAAGATAAATATTGTCCTGAATATATTCTGTCATTCTCGCCCAGAATTTTGTTTTTTACTTTTTTGAATTTTTTAGTATCTGAAGTGCAATATGTTTTTATTAAAGCATCTATGCCTGCCATAACTTTTACAGTTACATTTGAATTTCGAGGTTCATCTTTTTCTCCAATTTCAATATCTTTAATAATTTCTGCACCATAAATATTATTTAATTCTTTATATACTTCGAATATTGTTTCTTTATGAGCATTAACATTTAAAAAAATAGTGTATTTTTCATCTTCTAATTGAAAATCAATTACTCCCTTTAAAAAAGGATTTTTAATTTCTTCTTTTAAACTATTTATTCGACTATGCAATTCACTTTCTGAATTGCAAATGCTTAATTTAAGATCATATAATTGAGATGGTTCTTCTGCCAATATGCTTGTAGGGATTAAAACACTCATAGTCAATATTTCTTTCAATTTCATATTTAATGTAATTCAGAGTTTATTTATAAGTTTAACTTTTATGAGGGCCAATATATATCTCAGTATACTAATAACCACAATATTTATAAAGGGTAGAATGTTACACCCGCAAATCGAGGTGAAAACAATGACACAATTATATGGAAGAAATGTAGCAATTACTTCAAGAATACCAAGTGTATCCGATACCACAAGTAAATTAGAACGAACAACTGAAGAAATAATTGCAGCTTATTGGGAAAAACGTAAAAACAATCCATTTATGGCAAGTTCAACTTCTCAAAAATACTCTACATTAAAAGTTCATAGTGAAATGTACATGTAATTTTTATTTTTAATTAACTTTTTAAATTGGAATTCTATTTTTAATTTATGTCTTATGATGTTATTTTTGTAACTGGAGAATTGTTTTTTGATCATCCTATGTCTGGAGTAGCAATTTTAAAACGATTATTAGAAAAATATGGTTATTCTGTTGCTGTAATTGAACAACCTCAATCTTCTAAAGATTTAACTAAATTTGGAAAACCTAATTTATTTTTTGGAGTTACATCTGGAAGTATTGATTCAATGGTTAGAAATTACACTCCTCTTAAGAAAAAACGAGAAGAAGATGATTTTTTAGATTATGATGAGAATGTTAAAGACAGAGCAGTAATTGTTTATTCTAATTGGATTAAAGAACAATTTAAAGATATATGTATTGTTTTAGGTGGAACTGAAGCAACCCTTAGAAGATTCACTCATTATGATTATTGGGATAATAAATTGAGAAAATCCATTTTATTGGATAGTAAGTCTAACATTCTTGTTTATGGTAATGGTGAAAAACAAATTTTAGAAATCGCAAAAAGACTTAAAGAAAAAAAAGATTTAACTAGAATTGAAGGAACGTGTGTTATTTCTAATGAATTTCCTATTGGTTGTAAACTTCTTCCTTCTCATGATGACGTTAGTAAATCTAAGGAAAAATTTATTGATATGCAAAATATGTTGGATAATTCTTCTTTTTTGGTTCAAAAAGTAAATGACAAATTTATTTTGCAATTCCCTTCTCCTAAATATACTTCAAAAGATTTAGATGAATATTATGAATTTCCATTCACTAGGAAAGTTCCGAAAACATTAAGGGGTTTTGAATTTTCTGTTGTGACTCACCGTGGTTGTATTGGTGGTTGTAATTTTTGTTCTTTAAAATTAATACAGGGTGAAAGAATAATTAGTCGTAGTGAAGCGTCGATATTAAGAGAAATAAATTTGTTGGTGAAACATCCTTTTTTTAAAGGGAATATTGATGACTTGGGCGGTCCTAGTGCAAATATGTATGGTATGGATTGTGAAAAATGTAGTTCAGGAAAATGTATTGTTTGCAAGAATTTAGATCGAAGTCAAAAAAAATTGATTTCTTTGTTAAAAAAAATAAATAAAATTGAAGGAATAAAACATACATATATTAGAAGCGGTATTCGTTTTGATTTAACTAACGAAGAGTATATTAAACAATTGATTTCGGGAGGACATATATTTAACACCTTAAGGATTGCTCCTGAACATGTTGATAAAAATGTTTTAACATTGATGAACAAGAATGTTGGTGATTTAAATAAATTTATTTCTTTGTTTGAAAAGATGCAAGATAAGTTTAATTATAAAGAATTGTCTTATTATTTTATGACTGCTCATCCTGGTTCTTCTATGGAAGAAGTTGAAAAGTTAGCGAAGTATATGAAAAAATTAAAGAATGTTGAAAGTGTTCAGATATTTATTCCTACTCCCATGACTAACTCCACTTGTATGTATTATACTGGTATGGATTTAAACAAAAATAAAATTTATGTTTCGTATACGTATAATGAAAAGAAAAAACAAAAGAACATTTTATTTTCCAAGCCACTTTAAGAAATTTTTTCTGTATTTGAATGGTGCATCATATTTTTCAGATAATTGTAGATATTCTTCTTTTAATTTTTCTAAATTTGTTTTAGGTTTTCCTTTTAATTCTTCAAATATGGCGGGATTTTTTACAACTTCTCGTCCCACCATTACTCCTTTAACTCCAACTTTTTTTAATTGGTCGGTAATTTCTTTTGTGTTTATACTTCCATTGGCAATTATGTCTTTTCCTGTTTCAACACATTCGTGAAATATTGAATAATCGGGAAGGTCATCATAAGATTGACTTCCATATCTTGCATGAACTATAAAAAATTCGGCATCTATTTCATTAATCAAATTAAGATAAACTTTGTTCTTTTTCTCATTCAAATTTAAACCTAAGCGTAATTTTATACTGAGGGGGTAATTTTCTTTTTTAAATAAATAAGTTATTTTTTTTATTTTGTTTATTCTTTTTATCATTGCACAGCCTTGACCTAAGGCAGTTACTTGTGGGCTTGGACAACCTAAGTTTAGATTAAATCCTTTAAATGATTCGTGTGGTTTAAACATAGTTAGGAATTTAGAAAAGTGTTCTTCTTTTCCGCCAAGAAGTTGAATCATAGTTGGTGTTTTGTCATTAAATTTTAATCTGGTCCATGTTGAAGCATTATTTCTTGCCAAACCTTCAACTCGAGTGAGTTCTGTAAATGTTAAATCGGCACCATGGTTATAACAAAGGGTTCTAAATGCATTATCTGTTATGTCTTCCATAGGGGCAAGCATATATGAAAATTTCATACCTGGAGATAATTTGATCAATATAAAAAGATATCTTTATATATTAGTTTAAGCTAGCGAGAATTCCAAGGTATTTGGGTATACTTAAGTGTATACTGAGATATGTTAAAATGGAAACGGAATTGTTGATAAATCTGGGAATTTTGATTTTTTTCTCTATATTAGGTGGGATAATATCCACTAAGCTTAAACAACCGTTTGTTCTTGGTTTACTTCTTGTTGGAACTTTGATCGGTCCTAATGCACTGGGTTTGATTGCGAATCCTGAATTAATAGATATTTTTATTGAATTTGGCGCAATATTATTTTTATTTATTGTGGGAATGGAATTTTCTGTAAATAAAATAATGGGGGTTGGTATAAAGGCCATAATTGTTTCTGTTTTTAAAGTTGGAATTATGTTTTTTGTAGGTTTTAGTACAATTGTTTTATTGGGTTTTGATATTGCTACAGCTACCTTTACTGGCGTTATGTTATCTTTCTCCAGTACTATGATTATTATGAATGTTTTGAAACAAAAAAAATTAATTCATAGGAAAGAGATTCCTCTTTTAATTACTGTTCTTGTTTTAGAAGATTTATTCGGAGTTATAGCTTTGATTTTCTTTAAAGCTATGAAAACAAGTGGTGGCTTAACTTTAATTAATTCCGTTCAAAATTTAATTATTAGTTTAACTATTCTAATCTTAGCATACATTATAATTTCTAAATTTGCAGAAAAGTTAATTACTTGGATTCATTCTAATACTAATGATGAAATGATTTTATTTACAGGATTACTTTTATGTGCGGGATTTTCTCTTCTTGCATATTATTTAGATTTAAGTCCTAGTGCGGGTGCTTTTTTAGCTGGAAGTATAATTTCAAATTTTAAAGAAGCAAAATCATTTCACAAATCCATTCAACCATACAATTTTATGTTTACTTCGTTTTTTTTCATATCAATGGGAACTATGATTAATTTAGGCGCTATTTTAAGCAACTATTGGGTAATTTTAGTTTTACTTATTTCCATATTTATTGGTTTAATTTTCGCTGTTGGATTAGTAACTAAAATATTTGCAAACTATAATAGTGAATCTGCAGTGTTTAGCACAATTGTTATGTTGCCTCCGGGAGTTTTTTCTTTGCTTATGGCGAAAGAATCTTTAGCATATGGTGTTTCAATTGATTTAATCAGCGTTGTTTCAATAATTATTTTAATATTAAGTGTTGTGTTGAGCATTCTGTCTGTTAAGACAAATGTTTTATTGGAAGAAGTTAACAAAAGAAGAAATAAAGATTCTGTTAGTAATAAAGTGATAAAGGCGATTTCAGAATATTTTGAAACTCTGTTTGATGAATTAAATTCAGATAATGCTTACACTAAATCTGTGAAAAAAAGTTCTGGAAAATTGTTTAAGCAATTGTGTTTCTTTATTTTTAGTGCAATCATATTAAAGGAAATTTTACAAAGAGTATTTAATTATTCAATTTTTTATTTCATATTAGTTGTTAGCATACTTATTTTAAGTTTACAATTAGTTTATTTAATTAAATTTTTCAACAATTTACGTGAGAGTATTATTTCTCTTATGAGTTCTCTTGATGGAGGAATAAAAGTAAAAAAAATCAGGAATGGAACAAACCATTTACTTTTTGCAGTTATTTTATTGTTTATTGGAATATTCTTTCCTTTAATTATTTTTATGTTAGGTTGGTCTAAACTCTTCCTTTTTATTTCCGTACTTATTTTAATTTGGAGCACTTCTTGTTTTTACAATTCTGGAAAGTCTTTTAATAGGTTAACTTATTATTCGACAGGATTCAAATATAAAAAATTTAATTATGATTCAGCAAAATTATGGTCAGAAAATAACAAGGTTTAATAATATGTAAAGGTGAAAAAAAGTATGTTAGAATTTTTAATGAACACGTGGTGGGCAATTCCAGTAATGATTTTCTTTGCGAGAATTCTCGATGTTAGTATTGGTACAATTAGATTAATTTTTATTTCGAAGGGCATGAAAAATTATGCACCCATACTTGGTTTCTTTGAAGTTCTTATTTGGCTTGTAGCTGTTAAAAAAGTTATGACGGATGTAGCAGACCCTATAACTTATATTGCTTATGGTGCGGGTTTTGCAACAGGAACTTATGTGGGCATGTGGGTTGAAGAAAAAGTTACAACAGGAAAAGTGTTGATTAGAGTAATAACCAAACAATATGATGTATTGACTACTGAATTGATTGAAAACAATTATCCTTTTACGGCTGTAGATGGTCAAGGAAAGCATGGTGAGGTTAAAATTTTCTTTTTGGTTGTAAATAAACATCAAATAAAAGAACTTATGGATTTGATTAAGAAAATTACTCCTGCTGCATTTTACACAATGGAAGATGTACGTTATGCTAGAGAAAATCCTGAATTATTGATGAATAAAAAGAAAATTTCTCCTTTTTTTGGATTTTTTAGAAAAGATAAATAATTCGTAACGTTTATAAATAAGTTGTTACTTATAAGTAAAAACATGGTATTTGAATTTGAACAAGAACACCCTCAAATTAAAATTAAAGATGATTTAGTTAGAAAAGTGTTAACCTCCATTCCTGTAATGGAACTTAAAGCAGTTAAAGAATTCGCCGATGGTGGAAGTGTCGAAGAATTCGAAAAAATAGCTAAATATTGTTCTCAAGTATATATTGCTGAATGTTCTAAAACTGGTTGTGCCTATGAACGTTATTTAATAAATACCTTGGATACGTATAACCTTTTATCCTGTGATGAAGAAGCTGATTTAGATGATGTTATTTTTAATGTATTAAAAACAAAAGATTTTGCTATTGAAGGAGATAAAGATTC
>Ga0172381_10005805_pt1 | contig 12460 bp, 24 predicted proteins | sample Leawel6488metaG_FD_119754 | JGI IMG/M metagenome (GOLD analysis project Ga0172381, IMG submission 119754) | Leachate microbial communities from a municipal landfill in Southern Ontario, Canada - Leachate well 64-88 metaG | ecosystem: Engineered > Solid waste > Landfill > Unclassified | place...
CTAGATATAGGTATTACATGTACAGGCGTAACTTTATCAGGTAGTAGCATGGTTGGGTACTGCAAAGCTTCACGGCAACTCATTTCATAATCGTAGGGGAAAATGCGGTTGCCATCCTTGTCAGTATAGACGATCTTGATAATTATTCTATCGTTGTAGACTAATTTGCGGTGGGCAATTCCGATACAGGGATTGGCTTCAGATGAATTGTTGAAGCCATTCATTATAGGTTTTCTTAATTCCAGAAGCGCTACTTTCTCATTTGGCATTACTGATTTTCCTCATATTCTTTAATCAGTTCCTTTACAGCTACAGCCCACTTACTAGGATATTGACAAAAATGAAGTGCGTCACCAGCAGTTTTTAGTATCCCCTCTGATGTAAGTATACGTCCTACACTAAACATCACGTCTTCACTAAATTGAGGTTTAAGTGGGTCTAATTGTGCATGTTTTAGATATTTGTAATCTTGTTTGTCCATCTCTAATCTCCTTTTATTTTGGCTCGGATGCCTATTACTAGAAAGGTTATTGCTAATAAGAGAACCCCATATGAAATCCAAGGGATAAATGGTGTACTTAATTTGTAGGGGTAGAAAATATCAAATCCTCTCTCTGTACAAATAGAATTCAAATCAGGATAATATCTTCCACTGTGGGCATCAATTCTCAATGTTATATCATTCCCACATGTACTTATAACATTGTTAAAGTTAATTCCATGATTGGCTAGATGCTTTGCTACTGGTAATGGTAGGCATACATCTCCTTGATATTGATACATATTAATACCTGAGAGGTATAATCCTCCAGTAATAATGGCAAATATTAAAACAGTTGCAAGAATAAACATCGCTGTTGATAGTTTATCGTTCATTCCTTATCTCCTTTTATGGTTTATAGAACCATCTAACCCAATATTTAACTACATGATGCTCTTCCCAATGTTTGTGGGTGTCTATATCAAAACTAGATATACAGCGATTCTCTGGAAGTATAACAGTATTTATTTTTAGATGTGCAATCCTCGCCTTATGTTCAACCTGTTTTTTAAAGGATTGGGCATCATGTTTCCACTCAAATGACTTTTGGAACTCCTTGTAATATTGCATAATCTGCTGTTAATCTCCTTTAATCTTAATTTAATTCTTTACTGTATATTCAATATGTACATTTTCCATATGTTCTTTAACAGCCTTTTCTAGTTTACCAGTAGCACCTCTTGAAAATAAAGGTGGTACTGTAATAGAGTAATCATAATCACAGAACCTACATCGCGGTATGTTCCCTACATAACAGAATTGCCAACGTACTTTTTCTTTATTGTCCATTCAATTCCTTAATATACTCATATTATAACACTAATCATCAATGCCTGTCAAGAGGCTATCATTAGGTTCGGGTAAATTCATTATCTCCAACATTTCGACTGATGGAGCTACACTATTATATATCTTTCCACTTAGTAATTCTTTACCTGTAGATGGATGCTCTGGATATACTCTCTTAAACTCTACGTTGAGATCAATGGAGCGTGAAGTAGGCATTATTTCGCCAAGCTGTCCCAACAGATTAGGGTTTTGTATTACTTTGCCTACTGTAATGCAGCTATTTCTTGTCATAGTATAACGTGATGCATCAGGGTTCTTTTTGACCTCATCTTTTAGCCAACTATACGTGACTGTAAATGTTTGTTGGCTGTCCTTGCCATCAATAAGACATAATTCAGCATTACAGTTGATGCACTTTCCCTGATGAGATAATTTCCACTGTCCCATTCCTTCTCCCATATTAAGATTCTCCAAAGGTTTATCCACTACAATTCCATCTAGTGCAATGGAGATAGGGATTACATTGTGGTACATACAAGCGTTTACAACTTTCAAACGTGTATTAATTTCTACGAGACTTCCAGTTACAGGATTGAAAAATTCTCCAAATTTTTCACCTTGTTGCTCAAGGGACTTTCCCCACAGGCCAGTTAAAATTCTTTTTATTACATTCTTGGTTATCCCAGTATTGGATTGCTTTAATTCATACAACCTATTAAGTAGAGGAGCATAGATGGTGTCCCATTCATAAGGTCTCCATACAAAGCCATCTTTAACTACAAAGTCTCCGATGTTCCATTTTTTAATAAATTCACATTGCTGTTGAGTGAGTACTCGTTCCCAAGTACCTGTAGGGGTAAAATTAAAATCCTTAGTTCTAAAGCCTATAGGCGAAAAGTTAGAAGTGATAGTTACATCTGATTTATAAAATCCAATAGGTGCATCCTGAAATTCTGTTACATGTTCCCATGCACCCTTACGAATATCGGGTAATGTTGATTGTGCAGCGCTATATGCACTGTTAAGATCAAAATCATAAACATTATCCCAATGCCCCTTTTGTGTTGCCTCAAATAACCCTGCATCAAGAGAAGCAAACGCGAATTCTCCGATTCTAGGGTCTATTTCATCCGTATCTGATACTGTAGGGAATTGCCATTTCTTACCTGATCCCATATACGTTTTGTAAAAGGCGTTAATTGGACTTATGATAGTTGGCAAATTTGTTACGTTTAATAAAGCAAGGGCATCTCGTACTTCTTCGCCTATTGCCTTAGCCCTACAAGCGCACTGAAAAGCAAAGTCTGCCGAATCTTCTGAAGGTAAATACATCGTGTCGTACTGGTCTGCGTTGCTGAACATCGCATATGGATCATCCCAGTTCTTGCCACAGCGAACTGCGAAGTATTTTCCTGAAATATATGTGATTGTATAAGTATCGCCTATAGACAATTTAGTAGTTGTCATAAGTGTTTGCAGTTGTTCAATACTTAAATCCAATTTGCTTAAAAGGGCTGCAACATTGGGTTCTAAGCTCCAGAAAACATTAAGGGTGTTCTTGGATAAAGCAAATTTGTTGGCGAGCCAATGAAGTATAGTTTTGCCATCAGTAAAACTTCTATTATGTACCTTTTCACTGCATAGTACGTGGGATTTTGAAATGTAGAGGCCAATTACTTCTTTGGGCATCTTATATTATCCTGTTTGAATTGAACCTATTTATCATTAAATTAGTGAAAAAATCTTGCCAGTATGGTCGATTCACGTTAGATAATCCATGACATTTCTTGCACAAGGTTATTAGGTTAATGTGAGCACAATCATGTTTATCATAGTTAATATGATGGACGCTTAATTTGTGTTGCGATGGGAGAAATTGAGCGCAGCATAATTGACAGGTATAATTGTCTCGTTGTTTAATATTATCGCGAGAGGAGGCATTCCATTTTGAAGGGTAGGTGAGAAATGATTTACCACCTTCCCAAAAATGGCTATTACTGCCACTAAAAGATTGTCTGTATTTAGCATCTGTCCAACGTTGTTTTTGTGCAATGCTAGCTTTTAATTTTAGTGTAGGGTCTTGCCAGAAAGCTTTTGATATAATTGACATTCGTGCCACCACCTCTTTAGAGCGTTTAATACCTTTAGTGTGTACCAATTTCGGAGTATATTTGCCACTTGCTATTTTAGCTTTTAAGGTGATGCTAATTTTCTGTCGTGTTTCAGGTTTTATAATTTGTCCTTTTAGGGTATTACTTATTTTAATTTTAGTTTCGGGTGTGAATGTGTGTCCTTTAAGACCTTTACTAATATTCTCTTTAGTTTGTTTGGAATGAGGTAATCGGTGAATTGGCTTTGTTCTTCTATCTGTATCTCGCCAAGATATAAGTTGCGAAAGGCGCACTTTTTCTTTAGCCTCTTCACTGAGATGTTGCCCTTTAGCAGTCATAATTATTGTCCTCAATCTTAATCATTTATAGGTTTATCCTTATAAGATTCACATTCTATCCAATTATAATCAGATATACATTTAAAAGTAGTATCTGAATTACAGATCATACCCCGTAGTTTACAAGCTATGTGCCTGTGTTCTTTTGTATCACTACAGGCTATTGTACGGAAATAAGGACAGCATACATTTACTTCATTTGGCATAAGTTATTCCTCCACAGCTTTCAACAAATCTTCAATAACTTCACGATTCTTAGAGAATATAGGGATACCCTGAATATATTTAGTGGAGCTATTTACTTAATTTTGGTTTTATTCTTGCGGATAGATTCTAAACATGCTTGCCATCCCACAATGAAAACAACTCCTGTAAGCATAGCCAAGATTACTATAGCCTCCCACGTTAGTAAGTGAATAGGAGTAACAAAAATATTTATCAAATATTCCATTTTCTATTTCCTTTATTTTGGTTTAATTATATTAATGCTGACAGATAAATCGCTGCCTTCTATCTTTTTGAAACCCTGTGTGCTAAAAACTATAAGACTCTTACCTGATTTACTGCGTTCACCTTTTCCTAACTCCATAGTTATTGTAAGTGTATTACCATTTATTGATGTTTTCATAAAGATAATCTCCTATATCTCATAATATATTGGTATTATAACACTATAAAATGGATATGTCAATATGGTAGATATTAAGAAAGACAAAGAGGTTATGTTAAATTTTACCAAGAAAAGTATCTTCGGGCTGCTTTACAAATAGTTCGGGTTTAGGCTTATATGTTTTTGGAAGTGATTTACCGTACCTAGTTCCCATAACCCTTGCCACACGATTTACTTGACTACGAGCACGTAATAATACAGAAAGTTGATAGTTGCTTGTGCGAGTATCAGGGAGCATGTATTCAAGTTTTAAAAATTTCCAAGCCGATGAGTTACTTTCAAGTTCATGACCAGAGTAGAACATGCGTATACTTTTTTTAATTTGTTTGTCCGTCCAACCATTTAAACGGCAATTTTCAATATATGCCCTGCGTGATTTGATTGCTTTCTGAATAAGCCCTGATTGCCACATTACTTCAGGGTCTTGAAGTGTTTTATCATTTTGATTGGTTTTGCCCCAAGCTATCTTCCTTGCTTCCCACTTGGAAAACCCATTAAGCACAAGGCGATTGTAGATCATCTCATGAGTGTGTTTCATAACACTTTATTATATCCTATTTGTGCCTAATTTGTAAAGTCTAAATGAAGTCCAAGTAGTCTTGAAAGCCACGATAGATTTCTGCCCTGATTTCCAGTTTCTTGCTTTTGGTATTCCATTTACGTACTGATTCCACTGGTATTTGATGCCACGCAGCTACTTTATCCATTCGCATCCCGATTGAACACCAAGATAAAATGTCCTCAATCATTTTCCAATTTCGTATCAATTCCCATTCCGTACTTTTTATTTCATCCAAGCAACAAGGAAATGGACATAATTCAGTACATTTTAATTTGAAGCCTATTTGAGATAGGGTATCTTGTGGAATTGTTATAGTGGAGTCTAAGTTTTGGAATGCTTGGTTATAATCAATGCCAGTGATTTTGCAGTAATTATCCCATTGCCTATTTTTTATCATTGACCTATAAGTAATAGGGATACCATTTCTATCTCTTTGGAGAATATTTAATACCTTTGCACAGCAAATATTTTGAGTTTCTATATCTGCTACAATCGGCATATTTCATACTCCTAACAATTCCAACATTTCGTCAGGTAAAAATATTTCTTCATCCAAACTATCACATCCATTTTCAAGATGCATTAACCTACAATATCTGCTCCATAGTCCAAAATGCATTAGCTCACCTACTGTTGTTTTGATACCATTTTGTGTTGATTGTATTTCTGGCATAATATTATCTTAATGTTTTTCTGATATATTTGTAAAGTTGGTAGTGTCTTTAGGCTCTGGTTTAGGTTTAAAGTCAATGCCACAGGTACGACAGTGTTGGCAATTGTAGTAGATTACAATTCTCGGTCTACGCTTAGTGTATCCACTTACGTTAGCAACCGATGGCTCTGCCCGAACCTCTGAATTAACGATATTTATTGCTGCATTCTCGTCACGGTCATGCGTTGCCCCACAATTTTCACAAATCCAAATTCTGTCTGACAACTTCAGTTCGTGATTTATCGACCCACATTTGCTACATTTTTTACTTGTGTTATTAGGCTTAACTTTGATTACCTCTCTACCAGCTTCTTCCGCTTTGTATTTCAGTAATTCAAAGAATTTACCCCATGCACAATCATTTATATCTCGTGAAAGTCTATCATTTTTTACCATGTTTTGAATTTGTAAGTTTTCTACTTTAATTACATCATAATTCTTAACGTAATCTGTACTCAATTTATGTAGAAAATCATCCCTCTGGTTAGCTATTTTTTCATGGCATTTTGCAACCTGTAATTTAACTTTTTTACGCCTATTTGAGCCTTTCTTAGCCCGTGATAATTTACGCTGTTTTATTCGCAGTTCTTTCAATGTATTCTTGAGAAACTTGGGATTCTCTACTTTGTTACCATCAGAATCAGTGAGATATGATTTTATGCCTACATCTATACCTATGACTTGGTTTGATTTCGGCAATTTATGCGCAGGCATATTATCACAGACAAAATATACGTACCATTTATTTGTAGGCGTTCTCTTTATAGTAACGGTTTTAATTATACCCTGAATTGGCCTTGATAGGTGCATTTTAAATTGTCCAATTCGGCTTATAAAAAGATACTGATGGTCTATTTTCCATCCATGTTGTATTAATGTAAAAGAATTATACCTTTCTACACTCTTGAATCTGGGGAATCCTTGCCGCCCTCCATTTTGCAGACTATTAAAGAAATACTGATATGCCCTATCCAGCCTTTTCAGTACTTGTTGCAAGGTCTGTGCATAAACACCTTTAAATTCACTGAAATATTCTTTTAACTCAGGCAACTCTTGCGATTGGAAGGCATAAGATAATGATTTCTTATGATCTCTCCAAGACAGTATTCGTTCTTCTAACGCACAGTTATATAAGCAATGGCATAGATAAAGACAATGCTCTGCATTAGCTAGTGTCTTATTATTGGAATATATCCTATATTTATATGTAAGCATTTGATATTTAAGTAATATTTATCTCGTCCCTTGGATTTTTGGGCAATCTAAATTCTAACTTGCATTTTCTGCAATGGTAAAGTTGAATCCATTTTTTATAGTAAGTATGCCTAGATTTACAAGCAGGACACCTAACTCCATTTGGGCGTGATTCAAGTTCTGCCATGCTTTATTGTGGCACATTTTGCAAAAAGCTGTCAAGAATTATTTAAGAGATAATCCTATTTATGGAAAATAATTGACAAGAATTATGCGAAAGTTATAGGATATAAGTAATAGAAACATTGGAGAAAGAAACGATGAAGCGAATTATTACTATTGGCTTAGTATCTATTTTATTAATAGTTGTAGGTATAGGGTGTGTGCCTACGGCTGCGCAACCTGCTGCCCAACCTACTGTGAATATTAATACTGTAAATGCAGAGGTAACGGCAGTAAAAACATGGTCTACTGGAATTGATGCGTGGCGCAATACTACTGTAGACCCTATGATAGCTAAGGTAAATCGTGGTGAAATTGGTGGTGGAAGTACGAATTATCAGTCACAACTAGATTCTATAAAGGCAACCATGACTGGTACTGATTCAAAGATTACTGCATTGGAAGCAAGGGTAACGGCGTTAGAAAATAAAATAACCGCTTTAAGCGCAACTACACCAGTTGGATCAACTGGGATATCTACTGGTGGAACAACTGGGCAGAATACTCAATTTACGCCGGGGACACCACCTTCTGGAATCGCTACATCTGCTTCAGGTGGGGTAGTATCACAGGTTAATTTTGTATCAGGCATGAGCCAAATGTACGCTTCTCCTTCGGGTAGTTCATCCACAATATGGTATATGCAACGTTTGATAAATACAAGCACTGCTATACAATATGTCAGACCGATTTTAACACTATCATTAGCAAGTAATTATGGTTATACTACAACATTTATTGGTGGTGTAAATATCAATGTGTCTTCAGGCCAATGTTCAATGTCCGCTGTATATACACCGCCTAATATCGGCACTAATTCCACACAATGGCCTCAATCTTGGCCTCCAGCGCAAGCTATTTCAAGTATTGGTATTGCACAATCTACTTCTGCGCCATATTTGCCCACAGGGACAACATATTTTAGTGTTGCACCGGGTTTGGGAACGGTGACTAATAGTTTCATGTTTATGCCTATAGCTGGTTGCGGGACAGGCACAGGTGAATACTATATTGCTCCCGGTGGATATGTTGATTTAACAGTGCAACTAAGTGGTGTATATACTCAAGCTGCTACGCTTTGGAACGTTGCCCCAAGCTATAGTGCCCATCCTTGACAAATATAGAATTAATGTTATAATATAAAAGTCTCAAACATTTTCCTAGTTTTCATCTCCTGATTTTGAGAACTCGCCAAAATTCGACCTCTTGGCGAGTTCGTTCATTTTAATATACTTTCATATCATCAAGCATATAGAATGTCTTATCAGGTACAATTGATATATCATCTACATCATGATAAGTAAATCCTGATATTCCAGTATTTCCATCTTGTGAAAGAAGCTTAAATTCATCTATAGCCTTATCTCTTGAATCAGATTCTATGATAAAACCTACAGGATGCCCATGTACTTTAAAATGATAGTTTGGTATCTTTACTTCTCCTCACTTAAAAACTTATCTGCTGCCAGACAAAAGGCAAGGGATTCAGTTTTAGCCCATACTATAGAACAAGGATGAAATTCACCATATCTGTGTAAGAAGCACCCCCTCTGATCTCCTAATCCAAAGTTAATCAAGGTTATCCCCTTCTCTTTCAACACTGGCACAATCCATTTAAAACAGGCGTTGTGATCAGTGGTAAGGTTAGGTGGAATATTTCCAAAGAATTTACCATCCGGTGTATACCACATATGCCAATTACCTTGAGGATGCTTTCTATGTGTAAATCCACAAGCTTTTAGCAATCTCTCATTCAGTTTTTTTAATTCAGTTTCAGTCATAGTTATACCTTCCTAAATTCAATTATCCAAACCCAGGGATTATCTGACCATGAATAACCACGCTTAGCATTGATGGAGTCCCAAAGAGTACGAAACCAATTAATATAAGTGTCCCTGCTCTCGGCTTCTGGAGCATTAAAGGGATAGCCTTCTCTGATAGCGTCCTCTGGCATTATCTCCCGTAATCGCTCTACTCTGATATTGGTTATTTCAAGTGTGATACGAGAAGCCCAACGAGGCATGAACATACTTGATTTCCACGATCTGCCAATATATCCTTCTGGTCTTGCTTGATTTGGCGTATCAGCTTTATACAGACAATCGCATGGAGTGTACAACATTTTAGGAAACCACGTTTCCCTTACCCATAAGCGATCCCCTACTTGACCATAAGGACAATATTGCTCAATACCGCTTTCATCAGATAAATTTTTATACCACCAATTACAATCGTGTAACCACTCCCATAATCCGACTTCTACGCCATTTTCCATCCATCTTTTAAGAGTAGGTTGCGGTTTAACTACTCTCCGTGTCATAGTCTTACGCCCATCCAGAATAGCTTTCACCATTTCAGTAGTGAACGGTATAGGGTGTTCGTTCATTTCCCTTTCTCCTTAGACATAATTCTGAGACAGTTTTTACAGTGTAGAAGCTACTCATAATTCTATCTCTTTAACATTCCATTAGTAAACCAATCATTAAGTAGTATTTCTACAGGTGTGGTAGGTGTTTGCCCATTAAGAATACCCTGTATGTTTCTCTGAACTTCATCGCCATCTAAAGGTATCATACTTAATGAGTGTATTGATTCGGCTAATACGTGGCTTAACTTTGATGGATTAATCTTGTATGCATCCTTTAACATTTGTCCTGTTATTTCCATAAACTATTCTCCTAATTCATTTAAAATATGTTTCATATCATGATACTGAAAGGCTACATAGACACCTAATAAGAATGAACACATGGCTATAGTATAAGGGCTGTGGGGATGCAAGTTAATCAGTTCATCCAATGCTTCCTGAATCTCTGGAACGGTTTGCAATTCTGCTAATTCTTTATTAGTACGTATAGCTTTGGATGCACCAATTAGTAATTCATGGGCTTCTGATTCTATTGTAGGCATATTTATACCTCTATTGAGTAATAGGTAACATATCAATTTGAGTTTTGATAAGAGTTTTTGCATCCTGTATTACATCTTCTGGCAAGGGCGGTTCTTTAATAGTGTTGTCACGTTGATCTAAACGATTCCAGTGAAGCACTGTACGCCATATCCTTTGCTTTGGTTGTTTGCTTTCTAATGAGAATGAATTAAGCCAAAATTTAGGTTGTCCAATATTTGACATTAAAGTAAAGTGCCATACTTTTCTTTCAGTTTTACTTATGATCCTTATAACTTCACAGTTCATCTTATTTACCCTCAGCTCTGATAGAACCAATCAAGTCTATCTTGTACATCCTTAGTAGTGCCACATACAGGACATTTTTGGAAGTCCTCTGTAATTTCTACAGGGAATGGTGCGTGACAAAATTTGCATGTTATTTCTTCCATATCTTTTATCATGATAATTAAATCTCCTATTCACTTATTAGTGCGATACTATCAATAGCCCGTTGTAGTCCTGCATTACCAATGGATTCTGCCACCTTAATTTTTAATTCATTCGATGTTAAGTTATGATAATATACTGTAAGTTTGTTTTGATTACTATCCCAATACACCGCATTTACGCCAGCAATCTTCTTAATTCTGTCTTGTATTTTCATAATACGCTCACCTTATCCTTAATATAATCAGGTCTAATAAAATCGGATGGTGATTTAACTAATTCATCACTAAAAACATCCCCTTCAAATCCATCAGCAAATCTTATAAGATACATAGGGGCAACTTCTCTATCACACTCATCAGGGACTTTGTATTTACGTATAACCTGTACTTGTTGGTGTGTATGATGCCATAATTCAGCATCACTTGAATCTTCACCCTCATAGCAATGATATTCAAACCATCTTCGACCTTTGGCAAGTCGCTTGTCATTTAGCATACGCTCACCTTATCCTTTTCAGTTTCTTTTAAGGCTTCATAATCAGGATATGTACCCTGTAAATTCTGTGTAAAGACTGTAGTTTTTGCTCCACAAATATGCCCCATGCGTATGCCTACGTGTTCTCCAAAATCGAATTGTGTAGTTTTATCGTTGGAAGTGATAACACAGTCCATATCCTTGAATTTAGCCAGCAGTAAAGCACACTCTTTGTCAATACGGAATTACATAGGCTTTGGTTCACATTCTAGTTTGGCTATCTTCATTTTGTAAGCATCAGTTGCTACAATTTCAGGTTTAGACAGATTGAAGTAAAGCCCTTCATAGTGTCTATATTCTTTTGTAGGCAAAATCTTATCTTTAACCTTTTTAATGGCTTCTGCTAATTCACTTATTACTACTGATTGCCCTTCAATTTTTGGCATGGGTGGATAGTCCTGTATATCATCATCAAATAGTGTACATACATTTCTACCCTGTATAATTTTGATGATAGATAAATTACTGCCATGCACGTGCTTATAAGCGTTATCATCAGCACCGATGCTTGTTTGCTCAAATGTTACAACATCATCATAAAGAAGCTCTGATAAGTCTTTGAGGATTTTAAAAGGCAGTACACAGCTAAACTCACTTTCAATTTTCCCACCGCATGATGTTATGGACATGGTTTCAAGGTTGGTAGTACGGAATGTAGCCCTGCCATTTTTAAACTCAATTAATACTTTACGTATGATAGGTATACATGAGCGTTCATTCCCTGCTGTGTCCTTTACTATATTAAGGCATTTGGCAAAGTTTTCAGTAAGCATTGTTACCTTGCCCGTTCGTTCTTTTACAGGTTCAGGCTTTTCGTTCTTTATTTCAGTATCTTCCGTTTCGTCATTTTCAGCCGTTTCAATTTCTGCATCATCAATACACGATCCATCATCGTTATGTACCATATAATTTTCTCCACATTCAGGGCAGAAGTTATCATTATTCGATTCCATTTTATTAATATCTTCGTCCTGTGATTCAACATAATTATTAAACCAATCAATAGCCTCTTTTGCTTGTTGTTTGCATTTATCATTCCATGTTATTTTAGGCTTGCGTGTTAAAGTTAGGGTAATGATAGCCATTGAGCTAAATGCTATGCAGAAAAACCAAATTAAAAGCATTGTATACATCATGATGTTAATCTCCTATATCACTTCACAGTAATTGAGTATTTGTTTTGCATCATCTTCTGTTTTTATATTATGCTTAGTCAATAGATGGTCAATTGCATTAGCCATATCATCTTTTGATAAAGGTTGTCGGCAATATTCACATATCCAGAATTTATACTTCTTGGGAGACATTAGCTTTCAATCTCCCTATTTATTACCTTGAATGAAATCAGCACAATCGGGGCATTGCTCTATTGCCCATTTAGCCAAATCTTTAGCAAGCGTAGCTATACCGTATACTGTCATTTGCAACGGAATATGTTTGGAATGAA
>Ga0172381_10005808_pt1 | contig 12454 bp, 18 predicted proteins | sample Leawel6488metaG_FD_119754 | JGI IMG/M metagenome (GOLD analysis project Ga0172381, IMG submission 119754) | Leachate microbial communities from a municipal landfill in Southern Ontario, Canada - Leachate well 64-88 metaG | ecosystem: Engineered > Solid waste > Landfill > Unclassified | place...
AAAAATGAACGTCGCAGAGGTTGCAAAAATGACTATACCAGAACAAATTGAGATTGAGTGTGAGAACATCAAGCAGATGTTGCTACAAAAGAATAGAGCCTATGGCAACTCATTTGTCGATCCTGTGCGGATATTCTCACGGGCGACACCGGAAGAAGGCTTGCTGATCAGGATTGACGACAAGTTGTCGCGGATTGCCAGAGGCCACAATGCGGGTGAAGATACGATTTTGGATTTGATAGGCTATCTGATTTTGTTGAGGGTGTTGCATAGGGCAGGGGATAAAAGTTGACCCACGAACCACGCAGGCGATCAAAATATTGTTGACATAGTAAATAGAATGTGAACACATAGGAGGAAATTATGAAAATTTTAAAGATTGTCGTTGAAGTTGTAGAAGGTCAGAAGCTTACATTAACAGGTGAGCAGCTGGAAAACCAGCCGGGAATCAAGCGGGATATTATCGATAAGCTGGTGAATATGGACGGCGCGAAGTGCTCGAACCCAAAGCTGATGTCGGAGCCCGCGAATGTCGGATGAAATGAAGCAGGTGATTACAGCTATCATTCGAGGATTAAAGTTTACCGTGAGCCTACTGGAAAAGGTTATGCGGGGGGAGCCGGTATAAAGGATAAAAGGCAAACCTATGTGTTTATGTGGAGACGCAGGCTTGAAACCCTTTGTGTAGAGGCCGGGATGATGATGATCTATGAGGTGAGAAGCGACAATGGAAAGGAACGATTTAAAGATATTAATTATCCTGGTCCAGAAGATCCTGAAATAAAAAAGCGCGAAGAATTAATAAGAAGGAGGCAGTATGTCCCATGGGATTGCCGGTTGGATAAAATAATCCTGTAATAAGCTGCTTATTATAGAACTATTTTACAGTTTTAAACAAAACATCAACAGCCTCCCGGAAACGGAACGCATAAATAGGACAGAAACGCGAAAGCCTCTCTGGAAACGGAGGGGCTTTTTTATGCAAGTTGACTTTAATCTTTATGGCGATCCGTTAAGAAACCTTTGGGCGGCAGTAATTTTAACGGCGCTGGATGATTTAATGATCAAATATGACCCAGCGCCAAAGTATTCCGGTGGAGTTGAAAAACAGCGGAACCGGCGGCAGGCAATCTGGTTTTTCAGTCAACCGTCGCAAAGCTCTCTATCCTGGATATGTCAGAAATTGAATATTGATTTACGGGCTACGGTAAAAAAGGCGCGGGAGTTATGCCCGGAAATAAACCTTGGTTTTGAAAAAGTCGAGTGTTATCATAAGGGCGCAGTCAAGAAAGCCGCGCATGGATGATTTTAGAAGGGGTGGTTTGGTATGGCAGGAAAAAAAAGGGCTAAAAAGCCGATATTGAAGAAAAAAACAGGGCGTCCATCTAAAAAAGATACTATCAATCTCCGCTCTCTGGCGTTTTTGGCAAGCCTGGGACTCACCGAGGATCAGCTTGCAATTGCGTTAAACATATCAAAAGCAACAATCACAAACTACAAAAAAGATCAGGAGTTTTTAGCCGCCCTAAAGGATGGTAAAGATATTCACGATGCGAAGGTTGAGCGCAGTCTAAGGGAAAGGGCAATCGGGTATGAGCATGAGGATGTGGATATTCGCGTCGTCGGTGGGAAAATAGTTAAGACCAAAATTATCAAGCATTACCCGCCCGATCCTACGTCGATGATATTCTGGTTGAAAAACAGGCAATCGACCAAGTGGCGCGATAAGATGGAAACGAAAGTCGGAATAGGCGAGAAGGAAGTGGAATTGATCCTGGCCGCTCTCCCGCCCGAAATAGCAACCGCCGTAAGGCAAAAGCTATTACAAATCAAGGAATAATAAATGCTCCAACCGGCTCAAATTGATAAAATTTCCAATAATGTGCTGGCTAACTTAATGACAATTATTCAACCAGGCACGATCAAATCAATCCAATCAAAACAGTCTTATCTCCAATATGCCGACAATCCTGTCGGATTTTGTAAAGATGTGCTGGGCGAGGTCCTCACTGATGATGTTAAGTCCATGATGGAATCGGTCAGGGATAATCTGGTGACGGTGGCTGTATCATCCAATGGAACAGGGAAAACCCATGGTGGCGCCCGCGTAGCTGTCTGGTTCTATAAGGCCCATGAAGATTGCGAAGTATTCACCGCCGCCGCTCCGCCGTATTCCAACCTTGAGAACCTGCTTTGGGGTGAAATCGGGGATATTGTCGCAAAACATAAAGATATGTTTGTGAACGATGTTGCTACGTCCCTTGATATTCGCCGCGGACCGAGGGATTTTATAACCGGCGTATCAATCCCAAGCTCCGGAACGGAGAAAGAACGGGAAGCAAAGTTTTCAGGTAAACATCAAAAGCATTTATTGTTTGTCCTCGATGAAGGCGACGCTATTCCTGATGATGTTTATGCAGGTATTGAATCATGTATGTCAGGCGGTCATGTACGCCTGCTTATCTTCCTAAATCCCCGCCAAGCGGCCGGCGCGGTTTGGCGTATGCAGCGGGACGGTACGGCCAATATCGTGCATTTATCCGCGCTCAGACACCCGAATGTTGTAACGGGTAACGATATTATTCCCGGCGCCGTTGATCGTAATACAACCGTTCGCCGTATCAACGAGTGGACCAGGCCCGCGCACCCGAATGAAAAGATTGAAAAGGATTCTCTTTTTGTCGTTCCTGATTTCCTCGTCGGCATTACAGCGCCCAAGAAAGGCGGAGGCGCTTACCCGCCATTACCTGCAGGTAAGCGTAAAATAACAAACCCCGCCTTCTCCTATATGGTTTTGGGCCAGTACCCAGCGCAGAGCACGAATCAATTGATCTCCCTGGAATGGATCTCCCGTGCCCGGAGTCGTTACGATATTTATGTCCTGGAGCATGGAGAAGTCCCGCCCATGGGAACCACCGGAATTATGGGGTTGGATGTAGCGGAAATGGGCGACGATCTGAATGTAGCCGTCGGTCGTTATGGGGGATATCTGACGCCCTTCGATGTATGGAATGGTGTTGATACCATGGTTACAGGCGATAAGGCCGTTGAATGGTATCAACACCATGACGGAATAGAATCGGCCTATGTTGATGCTACCGGTGTGGGCTCAGGAGTTGCCCCGCAGATGCAGCGTAGCGGATGTGTGGCTGTTAGTGTGAAGGTGGCCGAAAAGCCTACCCTTAAGACGGATATGGGCGATTTTGTGCATAAGCGCGATCAACTATACTGGCTCGTCCGGGAATGGCTGCGTACCGATCCATCGGCAATGCTGCCGCCTGATGAAGAACTGCTCGAAGAATTAACCGCGCCGACATACAGCACAGACAGCGGTAAAATTAAAGTAATGGAAAAAGCGGATATGAAGGAAGTTTTGAAGCGTTCACCAAACAAACTGGATGCCCTGGCGCTCACATTTGCGGCCGGCGGCAGTTTCTTTTCTGATTGTGTGTTCGAGGCGTACCCACAATGAGTAATAAGCGTACGATGGATGAGATAAGAGAAGCCGCAAGGCCTCGTTATTTGGATGCCTATAAAATGAGAGAAGAGGGGAGTTTGTTAAGGGAAATTGGAGAAAAATATTGTGTTTGCAAAGAACGAGCGAGAGTAATGGTTGAGAAGGGGCGTAGAATTAAACTTGAGAAGGAAACATTAAAATTAGGGCGCGATTACGAGTTTGTATCTTGTTATTTGGTGGTGCAATGACCTGTATCATTCGCAAAATAACCCATCCGGAAGCCTACGAACTGCGTCAGGCTCGGCTCGATCATGCTCATATTACTCAAAAACCCATGGTTGAACGCACATTCTATTACGAGAATGTTAAAAACGGTGAACAGTATCATGATCTCTACGGCTGTATTGCCTGGCCTACGGAAGTAACCGAAAAGGATATTGGCCGTCCGGGGTATGTTGGGATTATTGCCGTTCTGAAGACCAATAAACCGGTTGAAAAATCAGGATTTCTTTTAATGGAAGAAGCGGAAAGCAAAGATGTGGCGACAATATTAACACACGCAATAAATTTCCGGCAGAAATATGGTTACGGGTTGCATCCAACACTGTTGTCTTCATGGTGGGGAGGCCCTGAACGGTTCATAACAACAATTGCCCTGTTCAATCAGCACTTTCAATCCAAGGAAATTCTAATTGCCCCGCCCGTGGATTTCTACGAGCCCAAGGCATTTGATATTTATTCTCATTCCATGAGGAGTGTTATCACGCCCGGACGGGTGCGGTTCGGCTTCGGGAATAATACGATCCTGATGAATAGATTGCAACTTTATAAGCGCGACGATCCGGCTGTTCTGGCCGTTGGAGGGCTGATTCACACGCTGTTATTATCGTGCGAATGGATGGATCAGCATCAGCCAAATATGTTTGTTTTGGAGGAAGAAGGAAATGTTTGATTTAATGGAAGTTATCGCATTGATGTGTTTCGGCGCGGCGTTGGTCATGGTTGGTGTTATGGTTGGTGGCTGGTTGGTTTACAAAGCCAAGAGCGCAGTTCCCGGTGAAAAGCTCTTCGGAGGGGTGCCCAAAGGAGAGGTCTTCACCATGAAGGACGAGATCGATTCACTAACAGATGAAGGCGCGGAAGCGGAAGTGCTGGCGAAGAACCGAATTTTTAATACGATCTTTGGAGAAACAAAACCTTAGTTTTGAAGTGTTTTGGGTGTAGAAAGTAAGAAATTATCGGAGGAAATACAATGTCAGGATATAAAATAAAATGTCCCAATTGCACAAGGATATGTTTCGAAACAACCGATCAGTTTAATCCCAATGTCCCACCCCACGGCGGCATGGTCAAGTTCCTGCTGCAATATCATATCGACTGGCTCTGCGTTCCTACCACTAAAGCATCTGAAATGTGCTGTCCGGAATGCCTGGCTCCGCTGGTAGTCGGTGACGTTCTGAATGTAATCTTACCGCCTAGGAATATAGGCGAATACTTTGAGCAGGAGAGAGATGTTATTCAGAGTTATATTGATGAAATTAATAATGCAGCAACTAGACTTATTGCGTCAATTCCCGAAGAAAATTTGAACGAAGATCAAAGGACTGCTGTTCAAGAGGCTAAGTTTAAAGTTGAGCAGTTAAAGACCAGTATTCCCGATACGGTTATTCCTGAGCCCGACAATCCCAATATTATCCCCGGCGGAGAGCCGAGCGATTTAACCACGCCATTCACTTCTGACGGCAATCCGACACCAGCAACCGAAGAGGCCGACAGGGTAGCTAAAGAAGCCAGTGTAGCGGCCAACAAAGTGTTGGATAAAGGAATTATCGACGGGAAACCGGATAATGAAATTATTAACGATATGGCAGCAGCGGTCAATAAAGTCATTGATGATTCACTCAAAGACGCCATCCCCGCCTTTATCTGCGACGTATGCGGCAAGGAATGTAAGAATCAGTTTGGGCTAAATAGCCACAAGAAATCACACAAGGGAGGAAAGTAATGATCAAGATCGTTTATACACCAGTTGGAATTGTTATCGGAGAAAAGGTTAATGCGGAAATAGGGCTTTTGGCCCTGAAAAACCCGCGTATTATGCAGCCGAGTAAAACAGAAACCGGGCAGATGCGGATTGATGTCGTGCCCATGCTCGGGAATCCGAAAGGTTTTGAGATTGAGCGCGGCGCAATGAATTACGATTGCAACGACGAGAACATTCTCAAAGCGTATCAAGAAAGCGTGACCGGAATTTCACTGGTTAAGAAACCGCCGCTCGTTGATAGCAACGGAAAGGCTTTGCAATAATGGACGTTTCAAAAGAATACATTGAAATGTGCGAGAAGGCACGATTAGACTTAAATAAACTTCGAGGATTTGAAAATCCACAAAACATTCCAGATGGCGCTGTCTGGCTCCCACGTCAGGACCAGTTGCAGGAAATGATGGGAATAATCCCATTTGATTTAGAGGGACAATTTCATTACTGGTTTACGGAAGAGGGATGCAAAGTAAAATGGTCATGGGAACAACATTGACTCGCCTTTGTGATGAAAGAAAAATTCAACAAGCAATGGAACGGAGAAGACTGGATAGAAATTAAATAAAATTTAAAGGGCTTTTCTTCTGCCGACGGGCAGAAGGGAACTCGCAAGAGAAAGAATTTAAGGGCAATTACGGTGCCGTAATCACTGTATTTGCCCTTTTTCTTTGCCCGTAATAGGAGAAACACCATGCTTAAAAAAGATTGGTCATTGAACAATGTCCCGCCGAAAGACGATCCCGATTGCGGAGAGTTCACCTTTTCACTTTTTGAAGCTGCGCGTCTGGAAAAGGAACGCCTGGGCAAACACGACGATTTCAACAACAACTTTGCCCTGTATCGGGGGAATCAAGACACTCAGCAATCTGGACGGAAGGGGGCTCCCCGCAAAAAGAAAGTCCTGACGCCCATTAATCTGTATTTCGCCAACGTCGAAAGAACGGTGTCGAATATCACGGCCAGAGAGCCTACCGGGGAAGTCGTTGACCTCGATGGCGTGGGAGATGGCTCTGAAAATACCGTGTCCATGGGCCTCAAAAAATGGTGGAATGAGACAGACCAACAAGGGAAAACTCGTGCATCCGCCCGACAGATGGAAATATACGGGATCACCCCGGAAAAACCTTGCTGGGATAAAGGCCACGACCGGCCGGACATCACAGTGACAGATCCGTACAGCTTCTTCCCTGCGCCCGGCAATTGGGAGAATATATCAGAAGACGCTCCCTACGTCTGCTATGCCTACGTTGATTTTGTTTCCAATATTGAGACAATTTTCAATGTCAAAGACATTGCTAAAGACGATGCCTACGACCTCATGGGGACCGTCAGGGAAACCTATAAATCTCAAGGGTATGGAACGCAGCAGAGTATTGGAAATTATACCGAGGCAATGACTGTCACAAAACAAGTTACCGGACAGGGAACAAAAGTCCTTGAGCGCTGTTTAGTCATTGAAATTTGGCTGCGGGATAACCGCGAAACCGAAGATAAAACAGAGGAGCCTTTACTTGATGAATATGGCCAGCAGGTCATAGGGGAAGACGGGACTCCTCAAATAAAAGTCACTACGACAAAAAGAAAAGTGTATCGTGACGGAATCCGGAAAATAACAATCACTAAAACCAAAGACCCAGCGATTAAGAGTGGAATTCTTGTCCTGGACGACTCTGCAAACCCGAATCTTAACCCCGCTCTGGCTGATGAACTGGCCTCGACAACGTACCCATGGGGACGGCTGCCATGTTATTTTGCCAATTCGTACAAAGATGGCGTGACGATTTACGGCTTCGCCGCGGCCGAACAAGTGGGCGATCTGATCGTTAAAATCAATCTCATTTTCTCCAAACTTATCAATTACGCAATCAACGTCATGGCCCCGCCTCTTATCGTCCAGAAGAACTGCGGAATCACCACGGAAATGATCTCAAATTCGCTGGGTAAAGAGGGCAGACTCATTTTAATGCCGACAATCCCTAATGCCCGTATTGAATTCATGCAGATACCGAACCTGCCCGAGACATTCTTCCGGGTGCTGGAGCTGATGCTTAGATATTTTGACCGCATTTACGCGATTGAAGATGCCGACAGAGGACAGGCGCCTAACGGTGTTATCGCATATGCGGCTATTCAGGCACTTCAGGAAAAAAATCAGATATTGATGCTGACAAAAACATCATCCATCGATTACATCGTGGAAGAGCGGTCCCGATGGGCTATAGGTTTGTATCAAAATTTCGGGACGCGCCCTGATTCTGTCAATGTGGCTGATGAACAGAAACCGTTTTCAGGCATAGAGTTCGCGGGCCGGACGTTCGGTTTTGTCGTCGAATCAGGATCGACGACACCACGAACCAAACTGCAATGGCAGGACTTAGCGCTTAAGTTGAAAGACATGGGCGTCATTGACCAGCAAGCCGTACTGGAATCAATCGGTTTCCCGGGATGGAAAGAGATCGTAGAGCGCACGGCAGAGTCACAGCTTGATCAGGCTCTTCAGATATTGGTACAGGCGGGACTTCCGGAAGAACAGGCTGTTGCGTTGAGGACGTATTTACTGTCTTCATCGATTCAGACACAGCAGAACGATCAAAATAAAACGGCGAAGAGCGCAGGAGGGGTTTAATGAGTCAAAAAGTAAATACACAAAAAATTGTTAGAAAGACAGTCAAGGAGAACACTGATAAACTAGGTATTCAAATTATGAAAAATATTCTGGTAATGCCGCTTTCAAAAAGAATCAGGGTTGCCTTAATAATTCTATTAAAGAGACCAATTTAAGGGGAGGATAAATAATTTATGCCTATCTACCAGTATGAGTGCCCAAGATGTAAAAAAATAACCGAGAAGTTCCACCGGATTGACAGCATCCCCAAAAAGGCGCGGTGCGAAACAAAGGGATGCGGGCGTATGGCCAGACGGATAATCGCCAGCAGCGGGGCTATCCAGTGCGATTCAATCAATGATGTGACGTGGTTAAAATCTGCATTGGCGACATTGCCCGATAATGCTCAACATATCGAATCACGGACAGAACATAGAAAATATCTCCGTGAAAATAATCTTTCGTGCGTGGGGTAGAATGCCCGAGAAAGACCAGAAAATTGAAGAAATAAAATCCTCCATTGAGGATAAAATAAAAACCTTAGTTTTGAGAAAAACTTCTGGTAAGATTCTCGTAACGATTGAAGTTAATATGTCGCAGGGTTTTATTGGCGCGGCGTTTATCGAGAACAACACAAGGACAACGAGGGAGAAAATATTCTAATGAAGTAACATAACGGAAGCTAAAGAGCTTTAAGAGCAATCATAGCCCGGACAGTACGATTAACGCGAAAGCGTCCGTACCTTCCGGGCTTTTTTATTTGTTTTTACCAGATCGGTTTAACTGGCCATTGGACCCGCAAGGACTATCCAAAATTTCACCAGTCCCGAAAAGGAGATGGAAAGATGAGGAACGTAAGAATGTTGGGAATGATTTTAGCGAGATTAATAAAACCGTTGATGAACCAACGAGGCGCCGTAGGAGATCAAGGAGACCATCCCGCCGATGGTATTGCCCGTGACGAAAATGGTTTTATCCCAGGAACGACATTTAAAACAGTCGAAGAACTGGCAAGAGGTTTTCAGGAAACAAAGGCTGACCATGGCCGGATTTCCAACGAATACGGAAATCTTAAAAAGGACCATGACGGTCTGAAGTCTCAGGCTCAGACATTAGCTGAAACCCTGAAAGAAACCCTCGCTAAAGGCAAGAAAGGCGACCAAGCGGAACCCGTAACAGATTTTGACAAGGAAATTATTTCAGCGCAGGCCGAACTTAAAAAACTCGACCCAATGATGGATGATTTCGCGGAAAGACAGGCTGACCTTATCAATAGGATTACCGACCTGAAATCCGAAAAAGTCAAGTCCTCTGTAATGAGTGAAGCCAGCAAACTGTTTCAGAGGGAATTGCAGGACCGCGACATTATAACGGCGCGGAAAGAATTCCTGAGAGCAAATCCCACATTCAACACGCCGGAAATGCAGGCAAGAATAGATGATTTCTTAGCCAAAGACGCTACCGGTATGCACGACAAAATGTCTGCGTTCGCTGAACTCAAGGCGAGTGATGCTGAGTTGAGGGCAAGCGACCTCGAAAAGAAAAATGCGGAAATGATGAAGGCCCTTGAACTGCAAGCAGGCAAGGACTCAACCGGAAAAGTGATTGTGAAAGGGCAGAGCCCCGGACAGGTCACAAGCAAAACAATTTTAACCGGCAAGGATCGTGACGCTGCCATGGCCGCAGCATTGGCTAAACTATAAATGGCACGTAAATCCTTGCTTCTCACATAAGGAAGGAGATAGATCATGGCTCTTCAGGATCAATTAAATGCAACCACGGCGGTCTATTGGGAATCAATAGTACCGGAAGATATTTTTAACACGGCGTCGGCTCTTTTATGGGCACTTTGCGGAAAGGCGAAAGCGGAAGACAGTCTGATTGTCCAGCCGGAAGAACTTGTTGACGGCGGCTCGATGATTAAAGTTCCCCTGATTAATGCGAACTCGAATCATGGAACTTACGGAGCAACTACTGTCATTAATCAGTCCAAGAAAGACCTTGTGACTGCGGCCCGGTTCGGATGGGGTGGCGCTTACGGCTCCAATACCCTGAATCTTGACGATAAAATCAAGAATTCTGGCGCTGAGGCTGTTATTCGTTTAACCAACCAGTACATGGAAAACATCAAAGAATCTGCTCGCGTCGATCTGGCGGCGCAGGTATTGAGCACAAAAGGTACAGGCGATGGCATTAACGGTCTTCTGGATTTATTCAACATTACCGCTGCCGGTGTTGTTGGTGCGACAAGCGTTGAATACGGCTGTATTGCCCGATCCGAAGAAGCAAACTGGATCAACAACGTCATCGTGACGGCAGAAACCATGTGCTTTGAAACCATGCAGGGCATATTCAGGGCTCCGGCCGCTGGCGACGTTGCAAGCAAGAAACCGAATTTCTGCTGCACAACAGAAGTATTGAAAGACGCCTACGAGTTATCTCTGCATCCTCAACAGAGATACACCAACACGGCAATGGTTCAGGCAGGATGGTCAAATATCACGCACAAAGACGCTCCCATTGTGTCTGATGGCGGTGTTCCCACCGGCTGGCTGTTTGCGCTCAATCTCAATTACCTGGGATTGAAAGCGCATAAAGATTTCAATTTCACCACTCCCGTATGGCTGGATAAGGCAGTCCTCGGACAGCCGGATGTAATTTCGGCCAACACCAGGTGGCAGGGGAATCTGATTTGCAAAAACAGAAAGATGCACGTTCTGCATACCAACCTCAGTAAAGCGGCTTAATTTAACAAGGGGAGAGCAATCTCCCCTTTAACCCTTTAACCGGGCAGACGTTGTTTGAGGTCTGCAATAAAGGAGAAATATCATGAGTGAAAGAATTTTATCAGTAGGTGGACCGAGGGCATCCCGCCCGATTTCGGATTTCCTGATGGTCAACGATTATGAGGGACCGAAAGCAGGTAAGTATTACGTTGATCTGAATGTAGCGGCAACTGGAGCCGGAACACCTGATCACCCGTTTGCTACCGTGGCCGAGGCGATTACGGCCAGCAACGCAAGTATAGGCCTGGCGGCGAATCGTTGGTGGGCAAGACGTAATAAGATTTTTGTCTGCGGCGATGGCATCACAGAAAACCTGACGGTTCTTCCGGAAAAATGCGACATTATCGGCTGTGGTTCCGACCTTGTACCTTATCCTCGCATTATCGGCCACCACACTATTGCAGCGGCGGCAGTGGGTTGCCGGTTCATTAATATGGGATTCCTGCTGGATGGGACAGCTGTTGGCATTACTATCCCTGCCGGTTGTCATGGATTCCAGATTTTGGGCGGAATGTTGCAGCCGTCTTTAGCAGGGAATACAGTCGGTGTTCAGATTACCGATTCCGCCCTCTTTAAGATTCAAGGCTTTGAGGTTCACCAGAACCCCGGCGCATACGGCACTGGTATTTGCGCGGTTGGAATTGCCGTCGCCGGAAAAGCGTCAACCCATCAATTCCTGATTGATCAGTGTTTTGTGGAAGCAACCGAGGGTATTGATGTTGTGGCAAGTTCACCCGCATACGGAAGCCGCATCCAAAACAGTACCATTAAAGCAACAGCCCTGACCATTGACGATAATTCAAATACAGTTATCGTCACCGATAATCGCCTGATTACGGCTGCCAACATCGGGACCACGACAGACGGTTACAGCTTCAATCTGGCACTGGCGAGTGGAAACATTCTGACCGGCCTCAATGGTGTAGCGGCAACAGTTCCGTTTGCGGTGACTGCTGAGTAACCTTCAATGATTTGAGCAGTAAGTAACAAAAATAAAAATTAAGGAGATTTCACATGAAAAATTTAATTTTCTCAGCGGCAATAGCTGATGCAGGTAATACCTTTTACATTCCTGTGCCGTGCAGAGGTACGGTTAAATCCGTGCGCGTAGCCTGCGACGTAAACATGGTGGCGACCGGCACGGTTATTCTGAGCCGTTCCACGACAGCGGTCAATACGATTACCGTGCCGACCGGCGATAAGGCGGCAGGAACAACCCTTGATGGCGTACCCGATGCCACCAATAAAGGGCTGGTATTCGATCCGGAATCTACGACTGCGGCAAACAAGGTTATTAAAGTTGTGGCTGACGCTACAATTCTGGCCTCAGCCGGTAATATGGTTTTCCATATTGAATACGACGATTCTGCATACGTGGCCCAGGCTTCTTTAGAAGCGTAATTAAAAATTAACCTTAGCTTAAAGCTCCCTCTTTCGGGAGGGGGCTTTTGTGGTGAGGTTAAAAAAGGGGTTTAAACATGGCACATTTTGCCGAACTGGACGAAAAAAATATAGTTAAAAGAGTTATCGTAGTTGATAATATCAACTGTGTTGATCCATCAATA
>Ga0172381_10005809_pt1 | contig 12453 bp, 14 predicted proteins | sample Leawel6488metaG_FD_119754 | JGI IMG/M metagenome (GOLD analysis project Ga0172381, IMG submission 119754) | Leachate microbial communities from a municipal landfill in Southern Ontario, Canada - Leachate well 64-88 metaG | ecosystem: Engineered > Solid waste > Landfill > Unclassified | place...
AAACGCAATCAAAACTTTACGAGCTGGTCTGGCAAAGATTCATTGCCAGCCAGATGAATCCGGCAATAATCGACAGCATCAGTATCGACATTAATGCCGCGACAACCACTGGTAACAATTACGATTTCAAGGCCAACGGGCAAACGCTTAAATTCGACGGTTATCTGAAAGTTTATCCAACAAAATTCGAAACTTTGCATTTGCCGCAAATGGAAATTGCCGAACCGCTTAAATTCATAAAACTTGACCCGACCCAGCATTTCACCAAACCGCCGGCAAGGTTCAACGAAGCCAGCCTGATCAAAGCCCTGGAGGAACACGGCGTGGGCCGGCCTTCGACCTACGCGCCCACCATCACCACCATCCAGACCCGCAATTACATTGAAAAAGACGAAAAAAAATCATTCAAACCCACGGAAATGGGATTGATGGTCAACGATATTTTAGTGGAACATTTTCCGCAAATAGTGGACATCGGCTTTACCGCCAAAATGGAAGAAGAATTCGACGAGATCGCCGAGGGGAAATTGGACTGGGTCAAAGTTCTGCGCGATTTTTATGATCCGTTCAAAAAAAATCTGGATTCCAAATATCTTGCCGTGGAAAGCAAAAAAACCGAGGCCATCGCCACCGAAAAACCCTGCCCTAAATGCGGCGCCAATCTGGTGATCAAAATGGGGCGTTTCGGCAAATTCTACGCTTGCCCGAAATTCCCGGAATGCAAACACACTGAGAACATGGAACCGGCCAAACCGGCATTCGAATTTGAAATCCCCTGCCCTAAATGCAAAACCGGCCACGTCGTGGAAAAGAAAACCAAAAAACGCAAAATCTTCTACGGCTGCTCGACTTATCCCGACTGCGATTTCGCCCTCTGGGACAAACCCACCGGAAAATTCTGCGAAAAATGCAATTCAATGCTGGTTGAAACCAAGCGCGGCGTCGAAAAATGTTCCAACAAAGAATGCAAATAGTCCCGCAAGGTCGCACCTTGCACATTTTACAAAATGTGCAAGGTGCGACCTTGCCCAAACTTTAACCTTGATTTTTCCCCAATTTTAAGCTACCTTACAATCATTAAATTAACGCCGAAGTGGTGAAATTGGCATACACGCAGCACTCAAAATGCTGTAAGGGCAACCTTGTGTGGGTTCAACTCCCACCTTCGGCACCAATTAAAAAACACGCTTAGCGTGTTTTTTAATTTGTGCTGCCCCATCCGCCAGCCGGCGGAACAAATTACTCACACTAATTGCAAACCCTATTCCACCCAAAACGATTTTTCATCTATTAAAACAACTAATCTGCCCTTGAAATCTTTGGTTGTTTTAAATTCACAAAGCAAGTTTTGCAATGAAGCCGCGATTTTGGTAAAAGTCGGCGGAAAAACTTTGATCAAAATGATACCCGGAAAATCTTTGGCGCAAAATAGCGACGGTACTGCAAAATCATTATCGTGCGTCAAAATTATTCGCGCTTCCTTTTTGGCCATTTGCCCAACTACCTTATCGGAGGCTCCCTTGGGAACATATTTAACATCGTGCCCCGCGGCTAAGAGCAATTTTGCCAATCGTAATTTGACATTTTCATCGACAAGAAATTTCATCAAATTTTTTGTTTGTTGTTTGAATTCCGCCCCGTTCGGCAATTTGCGCGGCATAACTTAAAGCCGCGTTAACGTGTTGCTTGGTAATTGACGGAAAATCTTTCAAAATTTCATCAACAGTTTCACCTGCCGCCAACATTTCCAAAATTTGCCAAACCATAACGCGAGTACCGCGAAAAGTAAGCTTGCCGTGGCAAACTTCCGGATCGGCAACGATATATTTATTGATAGTGACTAAAGCCATAAATTTTATCTATAAAGATAACTCAATCATAACAACAAAAACCAACCTGTCAATTTTTTGTTTCCTTAATATCCACACTACAATAGAGTAAACAAATTGTTTACTGTACCCTTGCCTTTTGCTAGCATAGACTTAATAGTAAAAAAATGGAGGGTTGCTGGCCAAAAAATCAGAATTAAAATACCCTGCCCTAGCCAAGATTGAGGGCAATTTTGTTAAAAAACCGGGCGTTCAAATAATCGCCAAAATCGCTAAGGCACTAGATGTTGCTATGGAAGATTTATTAAAATAAATCTATGGAATTTAAATTAAGAACGAACGCAAGATATTTTAATGACAAAGATGTTCTCCTCGATCTTAAACGTGTTGCCGATCTTCTTAAAAAAGATACTGTTTCTCAGCAAGAATACATAAAACACGGTAAGTTTTCTTTTCACACTTTCTACAATAGGTTTGGCAGTTGGAATAAAGCCTTAAAAGCAGCAGGGATAAGCCTAGGTAGGTTCAAAAATATTTCCGATAAGGAACTTTTCGAAAATCTTGAAATTTTGTGACGATCATTTTGACGTCAGCCATTTTATAGTGAAATTAAAAAACCTTTGTCAAAATACTCTGCAAAACCATATGACAATCGTTTTGGGAGTTGGTTAGAAACATGCAAAGCTTTTATCAAATATAAAAATAGTGATCTTGAATTTATAAAAATATTTAAAGAAAAAAGTACCGGCAGATCAAGAACAATAAATGAGAAAACGAGATTACATGTTTTTAAAAGAGACAATTATGCGTGCCGGATTTGTGGTAAGAGTCCAGCAACTCATAGAGGCATTACTTTGCATCTCGATCATATTATTGCCTTCTCAAAAGAAGGGGCAAATGACTTGAACAATTTACGAACACTTTGCGATAAATGTAATCTTACCAGAGGTAATGATGAAAGTTTATAAATGAATCATTCGCCAAAAAAATCTTCGGCTCGAACCTGTATTTGTCCGCCAAAAAAATCAGCGGATTGCCCCAAACGCAATGGGCGGCGTTAGCCGCCGCCCGTGAAAATTCAAGCGATTTTTCACTCAGCTGTTGCCGCTTACTTTGCCGCCTCAACCACTCTTCGCGCACCTTTAATTGCGTCGCTTTTCAATTTTCCCGCCGAAGAACTGAATTTTATTCCAGTGTTCTTTCATCTCCTGCGCCAATGCGTCTATTTCTTCATTGCCCGCCTTCATTCCTTTTTTATATTCTGCCGCCACGGAATCAATAATTTCTTGATAAACGGCTTCGCTGATATCGTCCGCCATTTCAAGTTTTTCAACCACATCACCCTTCATTTTAATAACCCAAGCCTTGGCGTGCTTTTGATTCTTCTTCCCCTTCGGGCCGAAGAAAAAGAATACCGAAGTCGCCAAACCGGCAAGACTCTCGCCCAAAACTACCAACCCAGCTGCGATCGAACCGCTTTTTTTGTTTCATTTTCCATTGCTTAATATATTTACGATTAATGCTTTAAATAATTACCGCCAAACTTTGGCAATATCCACGGTTTTAACCGACAATACATTCCATGTTTTCCCCGCTGCATCGCGCTCGATATTGGAAATATTAGCCTTCCAAACATCGCCTTCAGTCAAATCGCCGTAAATCACCATCGAAAGATTTTTGTTGTCGCCGCATTGGTAATTAAGCCGTTCGCCTTTAGTATTGCCCGCGGTCGCGCCGTTGATAAAAACACACACCGTACCATCCGCCAATTGCACTTTTTCCGCCTGTCCACGCAAATCCTTCTCCGTACGTGCTAAAATTTCGGTTTTAATTACCACCGCTTGCGAATTAATAAATTTGAAAACAGATAATACTTTTTCCGGAGTTACGTCTTTGATTATGTTTTCGCCGGCATTACATAACAATTCTTGCACCAATACCACGTTATTTTTGTCGGGATTGGGCAAAATTATGGCATTCGTCACACACGCCCCATCGCCAGATTCAAAAATATATGCTTCTGAATTGCCACTCATCTTTTTGGGAGCATTTTTGTCCGCCGCCCAATCAGTGCCGTTAAAAAACCATTGCTTTTTTAAGCTATCGAATTTGTAGGTCGAGCCGCCAGCTTGATCAAGAAAAATAAAATCGGCAATGTTCCCGGAAAATACCGAAACAATAATTTTCGCGATTGCGTTCTTGCTTGTTGTCGACTTTAATTCAGCTAAAACCTTGCATTTATCATCGGCCGCGATACCGCACTTATTCTGGCTGATTGCCGTACTTCTCTCAAAACCCGAACCGCCGAATTCAAAACCAAACTCCTCATTGCGATAGGTTTGCGGATTCACGGTTTCATTGGCGACTTGCCAAACTTTAGCAAGGTCTACAATTTCGACCGATGATACATTCCATTCTTTTTCTACCGTATCGTATTTAATGTTGGAAACGTTGGCTTTCCAAACATTACCCTCGGTTAATTCGCCATAAATAGCTTTGGCTAAATTTTTAGTATCGCCGCATTGGTAATTCATCCGCTCTCCTTTCGTGTTGTCTACTGTCGCGCCGTTGACAAACACGCACATCGTTCCATCCGCCAATTGCACCTTTTCCGCCTGCCCCTGCAGATTTTTTTGCTCGCTTGCCAAAATTTCTGTTTTAGTTACGGCTGTCCCTGTTTTTTTTGAAACATAAATATATGTCCCCGCGCCCGCCAAACCAACCGCCGCAATTATTAAAACCGCCGCCAATATCGAAAATCCAAGTTCATTTCTTTTCATTTTTGTTATTGTTATTATAGTTATTTACATTTTAATACTAACAAAATACACATTAACAATTCATTAATATTCAAATCAAAAAAGACGGTTGCCCGTCTCTGCAAAAAATTTCGGCGCAACAAAACAAATCCCGATCTATGATTATAAATCAGATACCCAGATTCGGCTCGGATAGCAAATCATCAGGATTGGCAACAATCTCACCCCACTTCCAGGCGAAATAAGCCGCGACTCCGGCCATGGCCGCGTTGTCCACGGATAAATCGGGCGATGGCGCGAGAAATTTGATTTCCAATCCCTTAGCCGATTTCTTCATCTCCTCTCGTAAAACTTTATTGGCGCTAACTCCCCCGCCGATAATAATTGATTTGGCACCCAAAGTTTCCGCGGCGCGTTTTGTTTTGGAAACCAGCACCTCAACGATCGCCTGCTGGACTTCATAACTCATCGCCCGCTGGTATTCTTTTGAATTTTGCGTTTCCGGAGTTTGTTTCTGGTGCGAATAAAGCACCGCGGTTTTCAACCCGGAAAAACTGAAATTGTAATTCTTCTGGTTCATCATCGGTCGAGGCAAAAAATTGCCTTCGCCAATTTTTTGCCAAGATACTGAGCGTAGCGAAGGACTATTCCATTGTTCCGCGTATTTGGCGATTTCCGATCCGCCCGGATACCCCAAGCCGAGGATGCGCGCCGCTTTGTCAAAACACTCGCCCGCCGCGTCATCCTGGGTTTCGCCCAATAATTCATAATTACCGATTGCATGCGCCAAAAACAAAAGCGTATGGCCTCCCGAAACCACCAGGCAAACCGCCGGCAAATATTTTTTGGAAAACTCAATTTCTCCAATCCCCAGCGTTAAAAGATTCGCCAGAAAATGTGCCTCCAGATGATTGGATCCGACCAATGGAAAACCGCATTTCTTGGCCAGATTTTGGGAAAAATTAATGCCGGTCCACAAACAAGGATCTAATCCCGGCCCCTTGGTCACGCCGATGAATTGGATTTTAGAAAGATCGATTTTTTTTATTGCCTGCTCAAAAACCAACGGCAAATTTTTCTGATGCTCGCGTTTAGCCAAGAACGGGTACACCCCGCCATAACCGGCGTGAAGCTGCGTCTGCGAAGAAACAACATTGGAAAGCGCCTCGATCTTTTTTAATTTTCTTTTCTCTTCTTTAACGCGCAAAACCGCCACCGAAGTGTCGTCGCAAGATGTTTCCACCGCAAGAAAATAAATATCCTCCATAAACAAACTAAATTGAAAATTAAAAAATCAAAATGAAAAATGACAATGTAAAGTTAAAAATAAAAAGACATTTTACATTTTTAATTGTCATTTTTAACTTTGATTTTTACATTTTACATTTTCTATGGCGAGTTTAACCGCCCCCATCACCGGATCGCCGGAAATAACAAAATCGAATCTTTTGGGATAATAACGCTCAATCTCGTTCATCGCGGTGTCGGCCACCCAGCGGGAAAGATAGGCTCCGCCCACCAAAACCAGCGGCACTTGTTCGGAAAAAATTAACCTGGAAGCCACCTCGCGCACCGACAAAGAAATTTCCTTCCCCGCCGCGATCAATATTTCCCGCGCCACCTTGTCGCCGGCGGTCGCAGCATCGTCGCAAACCCGGAAAAGCTTGGGAATGTTAGTGGCAAAATCAGCATAGACAAAGTCCACCAGTTTATCAAGGCTTTTGAGCTTCAAATTTTTGAGCGCGACTTTTTCCAGGATCGTATCCGTCACGCGGCCATCATAGCTTTTCAAAATCGCCTGGAAAGTTTTTTGCCCAATCCAAAACGCCGATCCTTCATCGGCCAGCCATCCCCAGCCGTTAACCTTGTCCTCGCGGCTGCCGTTCCAGCCATGCACCGCGCATCCGGTACCCGCAATCGCCACAATCCCGTCACGGCCATTAGCACCGGAACGGAATGCCACCTGCTGATCAGAACCGATTTCAATCTGGCCTTTGAAAATGACCGCGATTTTTTTATGTTTTTTCAATTCGCGGACGATCTCGGCCTTCCGGCTCTTAAACTCCTCTTCCATCGCCGGCAAACCGATGAAAGTTGAAATGATCTTAACATTTCTTTTCCCTTTTAAAACGCCGATAATCCCCTCGGCAATGCTTTTGGCCGCCTTTTCAATGCCGACATTGCGCGGATGGGAAATTCCGGAAACAAATCTGGAGACAATCTTGCCCTCCATATCCGCCAAAGCCACGGCCGTCTTAGTCCCTCCCCCGTCCACCCCAATAACAAAATTTCGGTTGTTAATCTTTGTTTTTTTGTTTTTAACCATTGGAAATGAATTTATTTTTTATTCTATCATATTAAAAATTAAAGGCACGGATGCACTATACACTCGGCCTTTCAGTTGCAAAAAACAACTCTTGTAAATTCACCTTGTTTTTTAAGAACTATTCTGATAACTCCCGACGAACCAGCTAATGATAAATTAGAAAGCCGGTCAATCAATGGAGAATTTTCATCAACTCTAAAGCTAGCAATTTCGAAACACACTTAATTTCCTCCTCCTAAAACAAAAAATAAAATCCACGGGCATCACCCGTAGTTGGCCGCCTGGCACAGAAAGCGCCAAACAACAATAATTATATAACAAATTTTTCCTCCCGCGTCAAAAAAATACAAGTAAGACGCGAAGCCTTCCTTGATTAAATCCAATTTATCGGATTTTCTCCAAACTGCCGTTCTTGCCCATAGCGACAAGTAGCGCGAAAAAATCCATCCCTTTCCCATCTGTCGAAAAAGGTATCGAAGTGATTCTTTTTCCAAGGTTCTATTAAAAAACTAATCGCTCCCGGCGCCTCTCTATCGAAAGGCGTATGCATTGGCATCCCATTTCCCTCCTTATTTTTATTTATATTTTAATAACAAATTCATCGTCAGCAGTCAAACAAAAAGTGTGCCGCATTTTTAATTTTCACCAATTAAAGACAAGATTCTTTTTTGATCCTTTCCGCCAGAATCATTTTCACGAAGGACTGGTAAGGGATATCTTGCTTGTTGGCCATTTCTTTTAATCGGGAAATCATGCTTTCCGGCAGCCTGATGGAAATACTGCGCGCGGATGGTTTTAATGAAGATAAATCTGGATTAACCCGGGCGGCTGCCCAATCGATATAATCGGCGCTATCATGTTTGGCCCAAAATTCACGCGCTTCTTCTTGGGACTTGAACTTCGGAATTTGTTTTAAATTTTCTTTTTTTATCATAGATTTTGATAAATATTTTTTTCTTTCTGGCTCATCGGCCGCGCCGATATTACGCGGATTTTATTATCTCTGATCATGAATACAACAAACAACAATCTTGAAAAATTGGTTTTCCCCAACGCATAATAACGAATTTCCGACAAGCTCGAATGATCTTTATCAAATTGAACCAACAACGGCTCATTAAAAAATATTTCTTCGCTTTCCCAAAACATCACTTGATGTTTTTCCCAATTTTTATCGAGATTGCCGGAATCCCAATCAAAGCCGCCAATCTGGCCGAAATCGATCTCTTTCATTTTAATTTATTGTATATTACCATAATATACATAATAAAATACTTGTCAAGTTAAGCAACAGTGCCGTCATCGACATTCCGCATTACCAGCGTCCCTGGTTCCACTTGGCAGTTTTTGCCGATGAAGCGGGCGGGCATGATGGTGACGCGCGTTCCGATCTTGGTGTTTTGGCCCACGATCGTGCCCAGGGATTTCAGACCGGTATCCACTTTGGCCAAAACTTTCACGCCGTCTTTTTCTTTTTTTACCCGCGCCGAAATCATTCCGCGGTCGATCCGCACATTGGCCGTGATCACCCCCGCGCCCGCGCGCACGCCGCTCGACAAAATCGAATCACCGATATATCCCGAATGGACATGGACATCGGGCTGGAAAATCGTGCGCCCCACCTCGCAAAGCGCGCCCACCATCGCGCCGTTTTCGAGGTTGCAATAATCGCGTACAATCGAGTTATTGCCAATTATCGAATTATCGCCGATATAGCAAGGTCCTTTTATTACTGCGCCTTCGTAAATTTTACAATTTTCGCCAATAACCACATTGCCTTCGATAATCGCATTTTTAGCGACCTGGGCGGATTTAGCAATAGTTTTTTTAACCAAAAATCTATCCAGCAAATATTTGCTGGCATCAAACAGATGCCAGGGATACTTCAGTGAAACACTCGAATAATCCTTATCCAAAATTATGATCCGGGAATCGTTTTCCTTTGCGTAAAGCGACATCGCGACCTCGAATTCCTCGTTATGGTTGGCACTTCCCAAAACATTTCCAATGTAATCAAAAATTTTATTATCGAGCAGATAAACTCCGGTGATTTTAATATTCGATGGTTCTTTGCCTTCGGCCGGTTTTTCAATAACTTCCAAAACTTTATCGCCATCCAAACTCGCCACTCCATAAAGCCAGGGATTTTTTGTAACCTGGCCGGCCAGCACCATTTGCGCGCCGGTTTGCCGGCTCTTTTCCAACATCTTGGCGGCAATATCCTGGCAATCGATCCGCCCGGCATTCAAAACGAAAAATTGCCCCTTTATATAGTCTTTGGCGCTCATAACCGCGTCCCCCATCCCCTTCGGCTCTTGCTGGATCGCGTATTGCACATTTTCGATGCCAAACGCCGGATTTTTCAGATCCTCTTCAACTTTGCGGTTCGGACTTTGCACAACCACAATGTCTTTCACTCCAATTTTTCTCAAACCATCGATCGCATACCAAATCAGCGGCTTGCCCATAATCCTGAGCAAACTTTTATGTTTTGAATTCAGCGGCCAAAACCGGGACGATTCTCCCGCGGCCAATATCACGGCTTGGAGCGGTTGGTTATTCATATTATTTTTTGCCAATTATTTTGAAAATATTGGAAATTATTTTTTTGGAATCAAAAGGTAATTTATCTTTTTGCAAAATATCCGCGCCAATGAATTTATCTTTTGGCAAATCTTCATCAACTGCTATTAACCCACAGATTTGCGGATTTTCTTTTTGGTATTCCGCCATCAATTCCTTATCGATCGGTTTATTATGATATAAAACATAATCCAAACTTGTTCCCATATATTTTTCCACTTCGTTTGCGAATTCTAAAGTTGTAAAACCATTAGTTTCTCCAAGTTTGGCAAGGGAGTTGCTAATAAGTATTTTTTTTGCCTTAGCTTTTTTCAACACTGCCGTGGCACCATTAGGCAGAAAACATGGAACAATGCTTGAATACAAATCACCCGGACCGACTAATATTAAATCCGCCTCAAGAATTGCTTTTTTGGCTTCAGGAAAAATCTTTGCTTCAGTTTCCAAATATACTTTTTTAATTTTTAAATTACGATCGTGGTTCTCTAAAGCATCAATTTCCCATTCCCCTTTTATGATTTCTCCATTTGCCAATTCAGCAATGATGTGTGATTGCGTTATAATCATCGGCAATGCCTGATTGTCTTTCAATTCCATAAAATCAGAAACAAACTCGATCACTTTACGATAGTTCTTAAACGATATTTCCAACCCCGCCATGAATACGTTACTGAATGGATGGCCAATATGACCCTCGCCAAAATCTTCGCGTCCAAAACGAAAAGACCATAAATTCTTTTTCCATTCGGGCGCACTGGATAAAGCTAAGACATGGCGACGAATATCTCCCGGGGGCAAAACATTGAAGTCGTCACGTATTTGCCCGGCAGAATACCCGCTATCTATCATTGAAGTGATCCCCGTAATCTGAAATCCTTTCTTTTTAAGAGGTTTTAAAAGCAAATTGGGAATTATAGTGCCGCCGCCAAGGCAAACAATTTTTCTCGCTACGCGAGATCTCGCGTAGCGAGACATTTTTTTGGCGGTTTTTGGTTTTTTTTGAGTTTTTTTCGCGGTCATAGACAAAATTGAGTTTATTCCTTAAACTGTATAATACTCTAAAAAAACAACCCTTTCAACCTATATGATCCAAAAATTTCTTATTAAAGGCGGAGTTCCCTTATCCGGCGAAGTTGAAATTTCCGGCTACAAAAACAGCGCCGGCGCGGTACTTTCCGCCGCGTTGCTGACCGAAGAACCCTGTATCATCGACAATTTGCCGCTCTGCACCGACGTCCTCGACCAAATTTCGATCATCGAGCAAATGGGCGGCAAAATCGAATGGCTATCCGATCACAAGATAAAGCTAGATGCAAAAAACCTCAACCCAGAAAAGATCCCCTTCGGGCTCTTTCAAAAGATGAGAGTGTCAGTGCTACTTATCGGCCCGCTTTTGGCCCGATTCCGCAAATTCAAAGTTCCCCATCCCGGCGGCGACAAAATCGGCATCCGGCCGGTGGCCATGCATCTGGAAACGCTAAAGAAATTCGGCGTAAAGTTCTGGGAAGAAAACGGATTCTATTGTTTTGAAACTCCTGAAAATATCGAGGGCGCCGTCATTGCCCTAAAAGAATTCTCGGTCATCGGCACCGAAATCGTGATGATGCTGGCGGCTTGCGCCAAAGGCAAAACTGTCATCGAAATCGCCGCGGCGGAACCGCAAGTCCAGGATCTGTGCGCGATGCTCCAGCAAATGGGTGCCAAGATCAAGGGTTGTGGCAACCACACGCTGGAAATTGAAGGGAAAAACAAGCTTTCCGGAACCGAATTTTCGATTTGCGCCGACCCGCTGGAAACTGGCACTTTCCTGATTGCGTTTGCATTGACCGGTGGCCAAGGCATTATTAAAAATACCGAACCCCAACATTTGACCTTTTTCCTCGAACGGATGAAAGACATCGGCGTTAATCTAGAAATCAATGGAACCCAAATCACTGTAAACCCATCCACCGCCTTCAAGGGAACAAAAATCCAGGTGCTTCCCTATCCGGGATTCCCCACTGACTTGGAACCGCAAACCACAGTGCTGCTAACACAGGCCCAGGGAAAAAGTTTAGTGCATGAACCGCTCTATGAAAACCGCTTCCAGTATTTACATGAACTGCGTAAAATGGGCGCGGACATTGAAATCACCGATCCGCACCGCGCGCTGGTTTTCGGAAAAACCGAGCTGACCGGCACCAAAGTTGACGCTTCCGACATCCGCGCCGGCGCGGCGCTGATTTTGGCCGGATTAACCGCACGCGGCGAAACTATCGTGGACAACATCTTCCACATCGAGCGCGGGTATGAAAAATTCGACCAGAAATTGAAATCATTAGGCGCAGTCATTGAAAAAATAGAAGAATAAGATTTAAGATTTAAGATTTAAAAAACCCGGTTTTCACCGGATTTTTTCTCTTTCTTCAAAGCAAAATTAATTTCTGCAAGTATTTTTGCAATGCCGCGCAGGCGACGGCCAAGCGAAAGCGTATTTCCAGCAGGAAATAACGCGCGTCGCAAAAATGGTTGCCGAAATTAATTTTGCGACCCCCTCGCCAACTCCCACGTTTTAATATTCAATTCCAAATGCTTGGGCGCCACCGAAGATTTGATTGCCGCCAATAAAGTATCGGGTTGGAGCGGAATCATTTTTTCAAACGCCGCCCGGCATAGCAGATAGATTCCCGACACTACCGGCGTTCCAAGCTCCTTTTGGCAAATGCCATTGGCGTCAACCACTTCGATTTTTTTGGTGATCTTTTGCAAATTTTTGACAATTTCCTCCTCGGCCAGCAAAGGCTTTCCGGGAATCATCACTTCGGTTTTATTGATCAGGTATTGCGTCTGCGAACCCGCGAAATAAGCTGCTTTCAAACATTCCTGCATTTCCAAACCCACAATCAGATCCGCTTTCTTGGCTTCCACCAGCGGCGAAAAAACCTGTTTACCGAATTTGATGTGCACTTCCACCGAC
>Ga0172381_10005810_pt1 | contig 12451 bp, 30 predicted proteins | sample Leawel6488metaG_FD_119754 | JGI IMG/M metagenome (GOLD analysis project Ga0172381, IMG submission 119754) | Leachate microbial communities from a municipal landfill in Southern Ontario, Canada - Leachate well 64-88 metaG | ecosystem: Engineered > Solid waste > Landfill > Unclassified | place...
CCAGCATTTAATCAATGGTCTTCAATCTGTAAATTATTAGATGAGTATTTACAAGCAAATAAAGAAGAGGAGTTAATACAATCCTCAAATAAAAGTCTAACGAAAGAAGAAGCTATACAAGCAATGAAAGAGGGTAAAAAGGTAGCTCACATAAATTTTGCGGATGATGAATATATGGAATTAATGACAGACGGACGTTTCAAATTTGAAGATGGAAATATTACTACACCTCAACTCTTTTGGGATATTAGACGTGTAGAAGTTTGGAATACAGGTTGGAGAATTTTTAAAGAGAAAACAATTAAGGAGAATTAAAAATGATGTATTTTCAATATTGTATTTTTACTATATTAATAATTGCTTTCTTTAGAAGCCTTTATATTGACATTAATGGAAGACCTGCACAGAAAGCATTAGGTTTTGAAGGCGTTGTAATGACTATACTAACAACCATAATAGCAGTAGCTATATATTACTTTGCAGGAGCGTTTGATCAAATATTTTGAAGGATTGAAAACTAAAATAGGAATTACGATATGCACGAATTTAAGGCTGACGCAGAACCTTTTGACCATTCATTTGGGGAATTACCACCAACTAATTTGGAAGACCCATTTAAGAAAATGGAAAAACGCATAAACTATTCAATGGGTTCTATTAATGAAATACTATTGGACTTTATTGATTGGTTCGGTACATGGCAAATAGGCAAGAATTTATACAACTTTGGAATAAATGACATACTTGATGAATATAAGAACCATAAACATATACAAACATGTAAACATCGTACTTCAGTAGAAATATGCTGCCCAGATTGTGAAAGTGAGAAGCAACTGACAGAAAACCAAGTCAGCCAGCCAAATGATTTTAACGAGACAATTAAAAAAGCACGTAAAGAAATTTTTAATATCCGATTAAACAAACGTAAAGATGCTCTTATTGTAACAAAAGATAATGGACATACTACAGTAAAACTTGGAATTGATTAAGTGAGGACTGGCTAACGGATATGGTTTTAACAAGTTGCGGTAATAACAAAATAGAGGATAAAATGGATTATAACAAAACAGCATTAGAACAAAATTTGATTGCTACATTAGCAGAGAATGGATGTAGCGAAAAACAATCAATGACAATACTCGAGGAAACACTTAAACATATTGCAGACTATGAAAGCAACCTTGTTGAAAACCGAGTTAGCCAAGCCGCTTCTCAGGCGATGCCGGAGCCGAACTCTCAAGTTTGTGAATGGGAAATGAAAGAATATTATTACAAAACTTCTTGCAATAATAATAATTCTTATTTCTCAATAGTAGATCACTTTGATTTAGACAACTGGAAATATTGCCCTTACTGTGGGAAATTAATTCACAAACTTTTGTGAGGCGAAAGACTGGCTAACGGATCAGCAATAAAACGCAAAAGATTTTATGACAAAACTTAAACTAAATAACAATTTCACAAACATAATAACTGCAAAAATCGGAGCGGATACTTTTGTCGTTCTTGATTGCGTAGTTAGTTTTTGAGGAGCGGAAATATGCAATTACACCCAGCAACATTAATCCTATTGGATAAAGAGGACATTATAGATGCAATTAAACAAGCGATTTATAAAGAATATCCAGAGTTTAGATCAACACACAATATTATTATTGATACAAAATTGGAAAAAGTAGAAGTAAGAACAATTTGTTATACGCCCATTAAAAAGACAAATGATAGCGACGAGTAAAACTAACGGCGTTGGGCTTAACCGGCTGCGGACCCAACTTTAATAAGGCGCTTGCGAAAATAAGTTAAAAACGAAGGATAGGAGTTGAAAATGTGCGAAAATAAGCTAAATATACCGGACCTAACAAAATTAGGCGCTAATCAAATTAGCAGTCCGGTTGAAGCCGTAGTTAGGCGCGCGTTTAAGTTTAGGAGTATAACCAACGAAGGACTACCAGCTAAATTTGTTGTGCAATTGCGAAAAGAAGGTAAAATAGGAAGTATAGTTATAAAAAAAACATTATTCTCTTCTGATAATAACTACTTTGGTGTGAAAAGAAAATGGAAAACCGTTTGGTATTGTGAAGAGAGAATAGTGCTAAAATTACAAACAACTTTAGCAATTGCAATAGAAGTATATAAATTTTTAGATGAGCGCGCCTAACGTGGCGCGCGATTCACCGGTAAGCAACATTTGAAAACAATTAAATCGAGGCAAATATGAATGTATTTGAACAAGAAAGGAAAGGAATACCATTTAATAATTCAGACAGTCTTGAATGGGTTAACGGTGCTAATAAGGTAGAAATAGAAGCTGTTAATAACAATACAAGCGAAGCCGGTGGAATCGTGAGTTATCTTGCGAGCCCTGCGGTCATTGAGGAGTTAAAAACTAATTATCTGGAAGAAGTGAATAAACAGCAAAAATATTGGGAAACGCATAATGGATGTGGGGAATGGAAAAATTTTGACCCCCAAAAAATGTGGGATTGGATAGAAGCTAATATTTTGGCGTCTCGCTAACGAACGATTCTTAATAATTTATTAATTATATAGTATTAAAGGTTAATCATGAAACATCCTATTAGTAAACAACCTGTTACTGACGGTCAAATTAGAGGAAGTAATAGAGAAACTTCTTTAATAGAGAATGAAGAAGTATTTTATACTGATAATGAATTAGATAGATGTACAGTAATACCTAAAGAAGCTTTTATCTTATTCGAAAACAATTATTACACACCTCTAACAAATTCAATTAGTAACGAAAAAAGAAATTTATTTAATTAAAGTTTTAATTATTATTTATAATTTCTTTTATACTATTTTTGTAATAGTTATTGTATAATATAAGTGTAGTTAATATAAAGGATAGTAAAATGACAAAAGATCAATTAATTGAATTAGTTTATAAAGCTTTTTCACCCCCTAATCAAATTACTGAGTTAGATACTGTAACAGAAGAAAACGCGATAAGGTATAAATAGAGAGGTTCTAAGTTTAGAATAACTACTAATTTACTTGTAGAAGAAGTAGTTGATGGGGGTTTTTTAACTGGAAATGATATAACTATACTAATAGAAAGGTTATTAGAAAAATATAATTCAGAGAATGGAGTTTTTTAACAAAAGAAGTACCTAAAGATTTACAAAGTTAATAAACAGGGAGAAATTAGGATGAATGGAGTAAATGTTGTAATAATACATAAAAAATTTGATAAACAATTAGTTTTATCAAACGTATTTCATATTCCTAGAGTTGGAGAAAGAATAGCGGTATGGATGGCACCTGCACCTATTGTTAAAGAAGTAGTTTGGGATGAAAAATTAGAAAACGTTTTCATCGAAGTAGACTAACAAATAAATCTAAAGAAGGTATAAAATGAGTAAAGACATACAGAATAAGAAAATAGCTAGACATCCTATACAACCATTAGTGGAAGATGATCAAGGGGTTGTAAGATTTAAAGAGAATAAGATTGTTACTTATATACTCGATAATAGTGGAATAGATTTGAATCAAATAGCAGTGATAGATTTTAGCCGTGAAGATAGAGAACAGTTTGCTCAGCTTATTGGATATTCTCATTCAGGAGCTAGTGAGTTATCTTATATGAGTAACGAAGTATTAGAAGTTTCTCAACAAATTTACGACACTGGAAAAAGTAATGAAGATCAAAAAGATGTTTTAATAAATTATTTACAAACTACATTAAGAACATTAAGAGAGAAGCTCGCAGATGATTTAGCGGATTTCTTTGAAATACATCCAGATGATTTAAAAGGAGAAAAATAATGGAACCACGTAAATATGCAATAGCACTTTGTTCACTTAACAGAATAGGATTGATAACAAGCGACGGTCCTATTAATGTTAAATACCATGACGGTAATGAAGGTATTAGCTGGGTAGGTATACAATTAACAGATGGTCAAGTTGAAGGTGTTGGAGGAGACAAAGGAAAAATAATACAGCAAAAAATGGGGGATCCTTGGATGAGTAAACATCCTACAGTTCTTGCATATCTAGACGAGTATCTAGAAAAATTAGTATCTGATTATGTTAAAACTATAAAATAATTATTGTATAATAAAGGAAATAAGATGAAATTTACTAAAGAACAGGAAATAGAAATAGAAAAACTCTGTGACAGTTGGTATGAAAAAGCTGAAAAGCTAGCAGAAGAACATTATGACGAAAGTAAATTAGATGGTTGGGATGGTGATGAACCGTTTGGAAGATATGCCGCTCTTATAGATTGCAGGGCTGATTTAATAGGATTAATAAATAATGGAAATGAATAAGGAACTCAATATGAAACCAAAAGAAAGAAACGCACTTTGTAATTTTATGATTAATGTCCTTAATTGCACATTTCCAAATCATGGGGAATATCCATTTGCTGAACTAAGAGATATTGAAGAAACAGAAGGGGATGAAAGTGATAGATTTAATAAATACCCAGAATATGTTCAAAGAGCGTATTGGATGAAAAGAGATATAGAAATAATTAAAGGATATCAAATATATTAATTAAAGGACGGTTTGAAATGAACTGGGTAGAAGAATTTATGGAAACAAGATTAATGATTAAGAAAATATTCAAACAAAAGTATTGGAGTTATAGGATTATTAAAAAATGACAGATTATATCTTAATCTATAGTAGAATACAGACAGAGTATGAACATATTAGTCCGACTGTGTTAATGGTTGAAGATGTAATCCATGAAAATTTTGATTATGTATTAAATGAGTTTAGAGAAGATGGATTGATTTGGGCTATCTTAATAAAGAAAGGGAATGGACAGATTGTTAAAGAATACCGTAGTGATATTTAATTAAAAGTAATATACGTGAAAATACTAATCAAAAATAAATATGATACACTAACGAATTTAAGAATAATCAAAGCTAACATGTGTAAACTAGAGATTTCTTTAAATTCTGTAACAGCTATTATCATAACTGATAAAGTGATTAATTTTGTAATTAATAAGTAGCGAAATTATTTACTTCGTTAACTCTTTTCTAAATATACTTCTATTACCACTTCAATAATTAAAACTTATATTAATTTTCATTGTTACAAATTACAAAACTTATTGTATAATATAAATAAGAATAATAATAAAGAGAATTAAAAATGAAAGATATTAAAGAAGTAGCAATATTAGTAAATCCTTCCTTTAGTCCAAGGACAGCTTCAGAAGAAGAAGAGATAGCAACATTAGCTTTTTTACTTATGAAAACACCTAAAGAGAAGTTGAGAGAAGTTCTAAAACAGTTACCAATACATAATGTGATTTGTATATCGCAAGCAGCTCACGGTAGAATGTATGGAATATTGCAAGGAAAAAAATAATGTTATTTTCAGAAAGAATGGAACTAGCAAAGAGAGTAGATAAGTTTATTGAAGATAATAATATTAATCCTACTACTTTAGGCATAATTAGTATATTAGCAGGTTTTGGTATACTAATTGATACCCCTTCTAATAAATTTGGATATCATGTCACTACAAAGAGAAAATTAGAAAGATATAAAAAGACCGGAGGAATATTACCCCCTGTTAGATTCTTTCCAAATATAATAACTGCAGAAAATTGGAGTAAAAAAGTAAATAGAAATATCATTTTAGAAATTGAATATACTCAGGGATATCCACTACCTGATCATAAACCAGCTTTATGGACTAATGAGATTGTAAAAAAATTTAATATAATTAAAGGATAGAAAATGAACATATCAAAATTTATTACTATTGTTTTTGTTACAGCTGTATACACCAGTTCTATTTGGGGATTATTTCTTAATAATACAAATGCTAGAGTTATGTCTATGATAGTATGTGTTTTTAGTAGTGTATCTATAGTATCATGGGGAGCATATTGGATAGTACAAAATTGGAATAATAATGAAAAATCTAATGGTAACTGAAAAAGTATTCTCAGTTTGGGGATTTGATTATGGCTATAAAAAATAAAAAAGAATTTCTTAAAGAAGAATGGGTAGAATTTTCTAGGTATTACTGTAAAGAAGGTTTTATAGATGTATGGATAGGAGATTGTATTAATAATCCTAATCTATCTAGTAAAAGTAAATGTCAGTTAAACTCATTCGCTTGGTATTATAGGTTAAACGGAGAGGGGGAATGGGTTAATAGAAACAAATTTGATTATATCGCGACATTATTACTTGAATTAAGAAATAATTTTGATGCAAAAGAAATTTGGGAACAATCTTTGAGAACATAAATGAAAAATAAAGAAAGTAAGTGGGATCGATTTTCTGAGTATACAGTATTATTATATTTCTTAGGGCCTTTTGCAATTCCTTTACTTTTTATCTTAAGTCCCTTAATTTTTGTAGTACTTATTGTATATTATGTTAAAGTATTAAAACCAATGATAAAATAGGAGAAAATACGGTGGAACAATTAGATGAATTAAAACAAATATTTACAGATAGCAAAGATTCACAACTGCCTATAATGAATACCGACAGGCCTTTTGAGTTAATAAAAGAAATTGAAGATATTTTTTGTCAGGTTATACAACAAAAAGCGGAGTGTTTTAAAGCGCAAACTAAAATAGGAGAAAATCAAAATGAATCAACAAACTAAAAAGTATTTATTATTAGCTTCCCTCGGAGCTTTTGGAGCGTTTATTTTAGTGTTACTTGTCACGTGGATAGGCTCTAGTAACAAAGAGATTGATTTACGCAATAAGATTGTAGCTCAACAAAAGAATCTCGAAGTAGTATTTGATAATACTTGGAAAATCATTTCTCAACAAGCGCAAGTATCTGAAAAGTATAAAGAATCTTTTAAAAGTATTTATCAAGATCTCATGAACGCTCGTTACGGTCAAAGTGATCAACAATCTTTAATGAGATGGGTAACAGAATCTAATCCTAATTTTGATTCTAATATTTTTACTAAACTTATGAGTACTATAGAAGCTCAAAGAGAGAACTTTACAAGAGAACAAACAAAATTATTAGCATTTAAGAACACTCACGATAATGTTATAGAAAAATTTCCTAGTAGTATATTTGTAGGAGGAAGAGGTAAGATAGAAGTTACTGTAGTGACTTCATCCAAGACAGACGCTGTTTTTAAAGCAAAAAAAGACAATGATGTAGAGGTATTTAAATGACAATCGTCTGGTTAGGTTTAATTATACCTTTGATTGCTACTATTGTATTAATTGTATTTTTTAAAAAACAAACAGCTGTGTTAGAAATTATTGGGTTATGGGTAGCTTCTTTATTTATAATATTTCTAGCTAAGTTTTTTGTTGACACATTTGATGCAAATGAAACAGAATATTGGGGTGAGTACGCTATCAGAGTAGAGTATTACGAAGAATGGGATGAATGGATTATTCAAACATGTACTAGAGAAGTTCCTTGCGGAACTGATTCTAAAGGTAATACAAGGTATTGTACTGAAACTTATGATTGTTCTCATAGAGATTATCATTCTCCATATTGGCAAGCAATTACAAATTTAGGTAATTCATATTCTATTACTCAAAAAAAGTATAATGAATTTATGGGATTGTGGAATAATAGAAAATTTATTGATATGGATAGACATTATTATACTATAGATGGTAATAAATATGAATCCTATTGGGATAATAAAGATTATAACATATTACCTATTATTACTACTCACAGTTACAAAAATAAAGTAGTTCATTCTTCTTCTATTTATGAGTTTCCCGAGGTTGATACTTCTGCGTATCATCTATTTGAGTACCCTGAAGTCGAAGATTATAATTGTAATTCTATCTTATCTGAAGTAAAAAATAAAGATATTAAATGGGCAGATAAATTATTAACTTATTATAATGCTAAATACGGCAGCAGTAAACAAGTCAGAATGTGGTTATTGATTTATAAAAATAAACCTTTTCAGTACGGGACGTATCAGGAAAATTATTGGAAAGGGGGTAATAAAAATGAAGTGGTTTTATGTATGGGTATTGATAAAGACTTATCAGTTCAATGGGCAAAAGTATTTTCATGGACAGAAAGAGAAAACTTAAAAACAGATTTAAGAGATAGTGTTCTATTTCAAAAGAAACTTGATATCTATAAGACTGTAAATGTATTTAAAGATCAAGTAGTTGAAAAATTTCAACGTAGAGATTTTAGTGAATTTGATTATCTCGAAACTGAACCATCTCCTTTAGCATGTATAATATCGTTTTTAATAATAGGTTTGTGTGTAACGGGAATGTCTGTATATATAGTAAAGAATCAATTTACAAATAGAATGGAAGAGCATGGGTAGAGAATAATTTATGGAAAATCAAAAAATTGATTTAACTGTTTTAGAAAAGTATGTACAAGAGCATCTAATTGTAAAACAAAAGCATCCTGATCCTGGTCTTAATCTTTGGATTTACAATTATACTCCTGAATGTGTATTTTCTCGTAAATGGGACAATATTACAACTCAGTGTAGAGGATTAATCTTAGATGAAGAAGGTAATGTAATAGGGAGACCCTTTCCTAAATTTTTCAACTATGAAGAATTAGAAGGATTAGGTATTAACTTACCTGAAGGCACTCCAAAGATTTTTAGAAAAATGGATGGGAGTTTAATAATTACTACTCAATACTATGGGCATTTAATAGTAGCTACGAGAGGTAGTTTTGTATCCGATCAATCAAAGTTAGCAAGAGATTTATTATTAAAAGACGAGGATTTAAAACTAAATATTATGTATGGCATAAATCGTACATATTTATTTGAATTAACAGGGCCTGACAATAGGATAGTTGTAAATTATCCAGAAAATAAGTTAACTCTTCTTGCTATTATAAATAACAGAAATGGAACGGAATATGATTTAGACTTTTATAGAAGTAATTACTGTTTCGGGGTAGTAGAAGAGATTAAAGCAAGTTGGAGGGATACTACTATAAATTATTTACAAAGATTGAATTTAGAGAACGAAGAAGGTTTTGTATTAAAATGGGATAATGGATTTCGGACAAAAATCAAATTTCCTGACTATGTAAGATTACACAGACTAATTACAGGGTTGAATGAAAAGACTATTTGGGAATGGATGAAAGATGGAAATGATATTAATAACTTGATAAAGAATGTTCCTGAAGAGTTTGAAAAATGGATTTATGATAGATTTATAAAAATACTTTATGACTTTAAAGAAGTATATAAAAAGTGTAAAAGATTTTACGATCATAATAATTTAAAAGATCTTACTAGGAAAGAGGCAGCTTTATTAATTAGAAGAGAAATTTTAGAGTTTCAAAGTGTGTTGTTTAATATGTTAGATAATAGAGAAGATAAAGTAAAAGAAAATATTTGGAAGTTAGTAAAGCCAAAAACAAATAAAGTATTTAAAGATGAAAAGGAAGAATTATGATTACTAAAGATGATATAAGAACTTTTAAAAATTATCCAGTTGTTTTAATTTTGTTAGAAGATATATTTGATAAACATAAACGAAAGTCCATCTTAAAAATTATAGAGAAGTATAATAGATGTTTAAAGTTAGTTCATAATAATGTAATTGATAAAGAAACCAAACAATACTTATTTGAGTTAGTAAAAGAAGATTATAAAACCAGATTAAACGATTCTAAGTTTACTGTTCGAGAAGGAGAAAGACTTAATGGATATTTTATGGCTAAGTGGAGAGAATATATTAGATTGAATGAAATTAATTTACCAATTAGAAAGTTAGATTCTGGACGTATTAAGAAGTGTGTTAATAAATTAGAAGAAGGTTATACAAAATGACAGAAGGAAAGATTATTGAAGGTAATAAATTAATTGCAGAGTTCATGGGTGTAAAAATAGTTGATAATGATATATTTTATGAATTTAAAGATGTTCCTGAACATATTTGGAGATTTAGAATAGATCAAATGCCGGTCATAATACAAGATTTAATGTATCATGAATCTTGGGATTGGTTGATGCCCGTAATTATAAAAATACATAACACCAGCGAATATAGAATATCTTTACCCGAGTTTGTAAAAGATTTTGAAGGGGAACACAGTACTCTGTTATGGAATGTTAAGACTATGGCAAATAGGAGTTTTTACACTAAAGATAATCCTATGGATTGTATATGGGAAGCTGTTGTATATTTTATACAAAAATACGGAAATGGAAATAAATGATTACAACTTGTGGTATATTTTTATTTGATGTGACCTCAAAACAAATCTTAATAGTACATCCAACTCATGCTCCTGGAAATAAATGGTCTATCCCTAAAGGAGAACTAGAAGAAGGAGAAGAAAAGTTTCCTTGGCAAAGAGCATATATTGAATTAAAAGAAGAAACTAATATTGATATTTCTCATTTACAGGGAATACTTTGTTTAGGATACCAACCTTACGAAAAAAATAAGAATAAACAATTGCTTGGATTTGTTAAAATTATAGAAAGCTGGCATCTTTGTAATTCATTTATTAAATGTAACAGTTTAGTTAATAATGATTTTCCGGAGGTTGATGGATTTGCTTGGGTGAGTTTAGAATTAGCTTCAAAACTACTACATGAATCTCAGGTAAAACTGATACCTAAACTTATAGAGAAATTAAGAGAAGAAAAGGTTGAAATTTAAACTAAACTTTTTATAGAAGTTATTGTATAATATTAGTAAGAATAGGAAGAAAAGAAAATGAAATTTGCTAAGTGGTACAGTTCTGATAATATATTTGGATGGCTTTTACTTGCAGGTATTTTTAATCCAGATGAATATGATAAGAAAATGCTTTATAAACCAGTTTATATATTGATAAACCTGTTAACATATACTGTATTATTTTATTTAATTTATAAAATTTTACAATTTTTAATTACACTATGAGAAATAAAAATGAAAAGTGAATGTAGTAGTTATAGAGCAGGAGATGTAGTAATTATTAGAGACAGTGCTGGATATTACCCTGCGCATCCTTCTAGACTGGATGTAAAACACTTAAAAAAGTCTAATGAAAATTTTAATATTAATTTAGATTATAGTTTACATTGGGAGTTAGATGAATTTCCTTTAAATAAAAAAGTAACTATTGTAGGATTTCAAACTTTGAATGGAGACGATGAATGTTTAATAGTGAGGTATAATAACAAAGCTTACTGGATAAGTAGAAGTTCTCTTAAGAGTAGTAATATAAAAGGAAAAGTAATAGAAGTTGTTGATAGAACTAACCAAAGAAGAACTAAAGACATTTTAAAAAGATACTGGGAGTAAACCAAATGGAAAGGAAACTTGCTACAATAAGAAAAATCAATAAAATTAATCCTATTGAAGGGGCTGATAATATAGTACTAGCCACCGTTGATGGATGGAACGTAATTGTTAGAAAAGATGAAAATTATTGTGAGGGAAATTTAGTAGTTTATCTGGAAGTGGATAGTTTTCTTCCAGTTAAGCCCGAATTTGAATTTCTTCGTAAATCTAGTTATAAGAAACTTATAGATGGGACAGAGGGATTTAGACTGAAGACAGTAAAGCTCCGAGGAGTTGTTTCACAGGGCTTGATTTTACCGTTAACTTCCTTAAATAAAGGAGGAGAATATGTTTTAGGTTCTTTTGATGGTGAGAGTAAATTAACAGCGGGGCCTTACGGAGATTTAGGATATATAGAGGAAGGGTTAGATGTTACTCAATGGTTAGGTGTAACCAAATATGATGCAGAATCTCAAGTATCTTTTTCAGGGAACGCTAAAGGGAGTTTTCCTTCATTTATTCCTAAAACCGATGAAGAAAGAGTTCAAAACATTCCAAAAATTATTGAGCAATATAAAGATGAAACATTTTATATAACAGAAAAAATTGACGGTAGCAGTTTTACATGTTACTTAAAAGACGGAGAATTCGGAGTATGCAGTAGAAATTTAGAATTAAAAGAAGAATTAGTTAATGGAGATTATGATAGATATTGGGGTACTGCAAAAAAGCTTCAATTAAAAGAGAAACTTCAAACGGTTTCTTATAATATATCTTTACAAGGAGAGTTGGCAGGACCCGGAATTCAAAAGAATCCTTATCATCTAAAAGAATTAACTATTTTCTTTTTTAATGCCTATAATATTGATGAACATAAGTATTTAGATTGGAATGAATTTTATGATTTAATAGATAAATTAGAACTTAAAACAGTTCCGGTTGTCTGCGGAGGAATTACTTTAACAAAATTACAAGAAGAGTTTAATAAAACCTTAATAGAATCTTTATTAAATTTCGCTGACGGGCTTTCATTTTTAGATATGTCTTCAAAAAGAGAAGGACTGGTATTTAGATCTGTAAAAGAAGTTACAGGAATTGGAGGTACTTTTAATGGGAGATTATCATTCAAAGCTGTTTCAAATCAATATTTATTAAAAGAGAAATGACAGATATCTTTGGAAATAATAAACCTTATTTTACTTCTCACTTTATAACGAGATA
>Ga0172381_10005811_pt1 | contig 12448 bp, 25 predicted proteins | sample Leawel6488metaG_FD_119754 | JGI IMG/M metagenome (GOLD analysis project Ga0172381, IMG submission 119754) | Leachate microbial communities from a municipal landfill in Southern Ontario, Canada - Leachate well 64-88 metaG | ecosystem: Engineered > Solid waste > Landfill > Unclassified | place...
AACCTTTAAACCAAGCCCTGATTATTTTCTTTTCCATATAATTAATTTATTTGTCCATATTATCTACGCCAGATTCCATAAGCACAACACCACTTATGAAACGTTTCTTCTTTAGGCTGTTTGTCATATAATTTTGCATCACCAAAGTAATTACGATAATCCTCAATGGTAAAGGAATGAAAGTGCATTAGGTCAGTTGGCAGGTCTATTGGTTCGAAGTATCTAATCGTATCGACTGCCTCTTTAGCTTTATTAATTATAATTTCTGGATCCAGTACATGCTGAAGAACATTGAAAAACCACGCCTCTTTAGCTATTGGCCATTCAATATCCTCTGCTGGTGAATTAATTAAATTAATGTGTTTGAACTTACAAAAAGTCTTTAGTTTATCGCTCGGAAGCGGTTCTATTATGTGATTGTTTGCGCCGTTCAAATAAAGAAGCGCTGGATAGTCCGCTGGGCCAACTTCTATTATTCCGTCCACCTGAGCCTTTATGTCAAGATACTCGAAGTATCTCTTATAAACCTCCTTATAATGTTCGTAGGCGTCGCCCTTATTTTCTCGTTTGTGCCACTCTCTTTCGAGACGTTGACCTCTTTCCCATTTTTCCCTATCAACCATTTTTTAAATTTAGTATCTCTTGTCCATTTATAAAGTTGCTGTGATGAAATCCGAAGTGTTCTTCTGGCCGAAAAAGATAGGGTTCTCGGTAGTCATGGCCGAATTCTGAACACCTGTTTTCGTATGAGAATTTATATGCTAGTTCTAGTGGGGCAAATCTTATGTTGTGCTCTACCGCTTTATCATAACATAACGAACACAAGAAAATATCCTCCCCCCACCCCATACTATTTTGAAACAGATTAGCGTATTCTAAAAACTTTTTGCTTCTTAAACTAAACCCACCGTTTCCTACCCTATTATTTTTAATACACTCTTTTATGGTTCTCCTCTTTTCTAAACTCTGATCATCTATCCATCTTGGGTCATTAGGCCAAGGCGCTCCAATGTAATCGTATTTCAAAAACTCATCATCCCACATATCAGCATTAACCACAAACCCGTCGGACTGAACCACAAGTACGTAAGGAAAATCTACATAGCTAATCAACCAAAGCATAAAATCATTATATTCATTAACTGAACTTATGTGCGGTGTTTTTATCCACTCTATGTCTGGTAAATTGTACTCCTTTGAGGATAGGATTATGGTTCTGCCAAAATCTATGTTCTTCTTAGAATATCGAAGTGCCCTTATCCCCTCATCTGGACAATCACAATTAACTGTTATAAGGGCTACGTTGTCTAGTTTTTTAACCATGACTTAGGTAAATTTTTATATACTTCTATGTCTTCAAAATACTTAGGTTCGTTGACGCCTCTTTTTTTAGCCCACTCTACCATGTTAGTTATTGCCTCGAATAGAGAGGTTTCTGGGTAATTACCAAAAAACAACCTACTTTTACTGGTGTCGCAGTATACGTGCTTGACCTCGTTTCTGTCCGGCATATTTATAACCGCTTCCTCTTGACCAAAAGCCGCTTGTACTAATGATGCCACCTCGTTTACTGTATAACTTTTTGTTGCCCCGATGTTAAAAACCTCGCCATAAGCGCTTGTGTTCTTAATTGAATTTGCCACAACGGGAGCTATGTCTTTTACATATGTCATAGCCCTAGTCTGCATACCATCTCCGAAAATGGATAAGGGTTTACCTTGTATCATTTGATTGATAAAAACCCCAATCAAGTTTCTGTATCTATCGTCCAAATTCTGTCTTTCGCCCATTATATTGTATGGCCTGAATATTATGTAGTTCAAACCAAACATATTCTTAGCCGCTTCTAAGTCTAACTCAACTGCATATTTAGCCACTCCATAAGGATCGAAAGGCTTAGGTTGGTCAGTTTCTTTGTATGGCGTTGGTATGTTCCCGTAGGTCGCCGCCGAACTGAAAAAGACAAAACACTTAACCCCACCATTCACGGACTCATTGATTAAATTAACACTCCCAAATAGGTTGTTCATATAATTAAACCTTCTTATGAAGTGACTTAATCCTTCTGCTGCGTATGCAGCCAAATGAAAGACGTATTCAAATTTATGTTTTTTGAAAAGTGATTCTACTAACTTGGCGTCGGTTATCGACCCATTTATGAACTCTATATCTGGATGGACATTTTCTACGAATCCTCCACTTAAGTCGTCTAACCCAACGACATCGTGTTCTTTTACTAAGTTGTCTATGATGTGGCTGGCTACGAATCCCGCAGATCCTGTAACTAAAACTTTTCCCATTCTATTGTTGGACTTAAATAATTATTACAATGTGTTGAATATCCCGGAATGGATGATATTATGGTTCGGCCTTTTTTGCCAAGGTCTAAGAACTTTGTGTGGTCGTGAGCTAATCCTTGTATGCCGAACTCCGCATAATATTTATGCAAATCCATATCCTCCATTAAGGTTTTGTATTTTACCGCAAAGGTGTTGGTTGTGCTTGGTGTTGTTCTCCAGTGACAACTTTTTGTTACAAATAGTTTTGATTGTAAGTCGGGGTAGTCGCTGTACTTGTCTGGATGATCATATAGGGTTACATAATCACCATATTCGAATCCTTCTACCAGCGCTTCACACCAGTTTGGTCTATGTATGTAGTCATTCTCTACTATGTAGATTATTGTTTCTGGATCGTATCCCGCAGCTTCGACTATTTTCATTAATTCTAAAAACGCACCTTGATCCGTGCCTTTCTTAATAGAATATTCCGATTCTCCTTCGTTTAATAATGAACTTATCATAAATAAATTATCACCTTCATATCTCATCATGTCCGTGACAACGGTTAAACTCGCCAAATTTCGATTAATAGTTTTATCAAAGTTATTTTTAATTCTGTCAAAATTAAACCAATAAGGGCGAATTTTATCTTTATGAATGTAATCTGACGGATAATAAACATCCCTAAAAAATACTTCTATTTTCTTATTACCCATAATACTCCATTATTTAAGATGTCATATTCTATGCCCATTGTTTCAGAAAAAATTTCTACCGCCCCTTTAACGTCGTTCCATGCGTAATCATCCCCGCATACAATGCCACCCTCATCAATTATCTCATAATACATTGATAAATCATTATATACATCAAATCCATCGTGACTACCATCAATATATACTAGGTTTGGGGTTATTCCTTCTTTTAATAACCATTGATGGGCTATTGAAGAAGTATTAGGAAAAGGAGTTATGATGTCCTGTAAAGAAAAGGCTGTGACGTTTTTTAGGAACTGATAGTAAATTTGAGGATATCCATTCTTTAGTGGTGGCCAGTTCATGTGTTCTAACGAACCTAACCACGTGTCCACACAAAGTATTTCACAGTTTAATCCTGTCTCCTTTACGTGTTTAGCCATTCCTATTGCCGATGCGCCTTTCCATGAACCTACCTCAACAATAAGAGATGGCTTAACTTCATCTATCAGCTTATTTAGGGTGTCTCCGTTTGTCCCCCAACCCTGAATGTCAACGCTCAAGTCTTCGTTGAAATCAGCGTATGGGTTCTTTGTGAATATTCTATCTATTAGCATTTTTTAGCTATTAAAATTGCGTCTTTCCAATCTGAGTGTTCAGTTACATCTGCCTCCAAAACATCATACTCCATCCATTTTGCTATTGACCTCATTCCGTCTTCATAGAATCTCCAACAGTCCACCGGAAATCTGTGTACCTGTCCTGCGCTCGGAACAATAAGACAAAACAGCCCACCGCTCTTTGTTACTCTCGCTATTTCTTTGGCCATTAACCAAAAGAACTCCACGTGTTCAAACGTCTGCCCTGATATTACAACATCAAAATATCCATCTAAAAAAGGAAGGGTGTATGGACTATCGAGAATAACACTAACATTTGGACCAGCCTCTAAATCGCATCCAATATATAACCAAGGCGTCTTTTGAAAGTGGGGTTTATACGTACCACTGTCATTGACCTCCCTTGAGCCTATGTCCAATATTTTAAGTGATTGTGATGGATCGAGATATTTTTTTACAAACTCGCCCATCAGCCAGTTACTTGCATGGTGCATCTTTTTCTAATATTGTTAAGCCGTTGTTATTCGAATATATCTCCTTGATTGACCATTCATTGTGATCGTATAGAAATTTTACTATCTCAGGCCATATACCTGTATTTGGAAAGCCATCGTACTCCTGCTCGCTCTTGCTTCTTTCCTGTAAAGCCTTTCTCTCGTCAGGCCATAGCTGCTCGTTTATTCTCCTGTGAGTAAAAGTGTCGTGTAGTATAATATATTTATTTACTTTGTCTGCGTGCTTTATAAATTCCTTCCTGAGCTGAAGAGGGTGGTGAAATGTATCTATAAAAAGAAGATCTGTTTTTTCAATATCAACATCCAAAACGTCATCACAGTGAAAGGCAAATGATAAGTCCTCCCTATCCGCGGCCTCAATTATTTTAGTAATATCCCTATACCTACAAAAATCATAAGAGTCTAATGAGATTGGTTTTGCCGCAAGAAATGCCCACGTTGATACTCCGTTGCGCACTCCAAATTCAGTTATACAATCACACATTAAAGCATATCTGTATAGCGTAGGAAGGTGTTCGTTAATGTCTGATGGTATTTTACAGAGGGCTTCGTATGTTTCTTTAATCTTGCTCATATTTGGAAGTTTCAACAAAGGTAATAAAAATAAATTCCTGTAAAGGATATTTGTCGTTTTTTTTATGAAATAAGCCAAAATCATTAAAATTGCACCACACCTTATCCTTAGCGATCTCTTCTATTTTCTTTACTGATTCTGGTGTGTAGCATCCGACCCCCTTAATAGAACCATCGAAACACATTTTGTAATTATTTTTTTCCATTAACGCTACAGTTTCGCCTCCGTATAGATTAAAGTAAAGAGTGGCTATACAATAAGGGTGGACCATATCCTGAAAAGGAAATAGGTTGAACATTTCCCTCAGTAGGTCACGCTTGTATATTAATGGCATGTGAGTTTCGTAGTTAAACTTAGCCCGTTCTTTTCCTAGCAGTTGGATGGTTTTATAAACCGTAATAGGCCACCTATTCTTTTCGTTCTTAACACAAGACTTAAAATATCTTATTGACCGTTCGGTGAAGGCGTGGTCAGGCCAAGACCTTATATCTTCCGGCTTTATATTCCTAAGTAAAAAAACATCATCATAAATATAAACAAACTCCTCTGGGCACTCGTCTGAATTAACAAATAGATATAGCTTTGAGAGAACTGCGAAGTAACTTTCATAAAATCTGGCTCCGTTATTAACTTCGAGTGCTTTTTGTGGATAAAATCTGTCAAACTCCTTATAATTTGCGTTTAGCCACTCTGGCCTACATCCAGGATCTCCGTATATTATGACGTCAAAATCAAAGTCGCAAAACCTAGACAGCGAGCGAAGCATATATCGAAGTTCGTTGTTTTGCCAGTTGGATCCGCAGCCGAGAGGGAGAAAGAAAGTCATTTATTTAGTGTTTAGTATTAGATACAACAAGCCCTACCCTAGAAGGAACCCATAAGTGGGTCGTGTGTTTACTCAATCGAACATTCAGCCCCTAGTGTTACTGTATTCCGTCTGTGCATTTTGAGTTCCTTTTCTGCGCCAAGTTGTCGGCTTGCGGGACATTGCTTGGATTCGACGGGTCACGATTGAAAACACATGATGCCTTTTGTTTTTTGCTTACGCAACTCCTGTGGCCAGCTCTTGAACAGGTATTGATCTCTCGGTAGGAATTGAACCCACAACATCCTCTTTACAGGAGAGGCATTCTACCAATTGAATTACGAGAGAGTTAAAAACACCGCCCCCATTCACCACGTAGAGGAGGATCAGGAGGTCGGGTTTTAATATTTTGTTTGGCATTCTCTACGTTTTAGAATAGACAACAAATATATAAACTATTTTTTATATCGTTTTTAGTTAAAAAAACATTCCTTGGAAAAAATAGAAAAACCAAGGAATGCTAATAAGTCTATGAATTAAAAATTCCGTATAACAAAGTTAATTAAATATTTTTACATAACAAAGAAAAAGGGAGATTATTTACCTCCCTTCACTTTTTTGTACTGTTCGAAAGTGATTTTTCCTTTAGAGTAAAGGCTTTCTGCTTGGTCTACTCCTTTTTTGTTTCGGCCGTGCTTTTTGCTGCCGCCTTTTTTCTGAGTCTTTTTCACGACGTTTTAATTTAGTTTTACGTCATGTGTCCTCCATTTTTAAGTTAATAAAAAAAAGACAACGGTATGTACTTTTTACTCTGTTGGCTCCGAGGAGTCTGAGAAACCCTTACCAGGGATGCGCTTCGCCTCGCATACTAGGCAGTGTCATACCTACGAATAGGCCGAGTGGTTAGCTCGCACGTTTTTAGCATCGTTGTCTTTTAATTGATTCCCGCCTTTGTGGTTTAGTGTAAAGTTACTACAATTTTTTCAATTCATCCTCTTTTTGTTTAAGAATTTCACTTTGGTCTGATAATGTGTCCGTTAAAGATTGGATGCATCGTTTTAATCGGTCAATCTCTTTTTCTAATACCTTTTTCTGATACTCAGGTCGGAGTTGATACATCTCATTAAAAGAGACGGCCGGAATACCGGATAAAAATACATAAGAATTAGGCAATTGAGGCTTTGTTAATTCTGCAAAAAAATCAAAATCTACGTCTGACATATATTTAAAGTTTAAGTTATGTTTTATATATTTCATGTAATTTTCTATCGAACCCATATTTCATCATAACCTCAAATGATTTAGCTATTTCTGTGGGGGCATCTTCCAATCTGTCTACTTGAACGATTAATCCACTAATTTGTTTTGTATAAACCGTCCATCCTTTAATCCCCTTACGTTTTATGCAGGTTAATTTAATGTCTGATATATTCATAATTCCTCCGTAGCCCAAACATCGGACTCTTTCATTATTCTGTATTTAGTACCGTCAAGGTCAAGCTCAGTGGACATTTCGCCACGATATAAAACTCTGTCTCCGACCGCTAGTTCTGAATCTATCGGCGTCATGTGTACAACTCCTTTTTTAAAGAACTCCTTTTTTCCTTCAGGGAGAATTATGCCACCTACTTCCTTTATCGGATCGTCTTCTATTACTATTATTCTCCCTTTTAATGGGACTAACGATTTTTGTGCCAGTTTATCTTTCATGCCGTATTGTCTTTATTTTTTATCGTTTATAATGTCAAAGTGTACTAACATCTTTTTTACTTCTTCGTATAGAGCCTCGAAAGAAAGGTTTCTGTTGTCTATTATATAGTCGAAGTCGTAGTTGTCGAGAGCCATTTCGCTTTCGTGGGTAGGGGTTAAATCTCCGTACCTTGTTAATCTAACAACCACACCACCCCTATCTTTAATAGACTGATATTCATTTGGGAAGCGAACATCAGTAATTAACCATTTTGGTTTAAGCTTATTCTGCACACTTTCCGATGTATAAAACCCTCTACATTCTTCGTCCATTAACGAAATAAATGTCTCACTATTTAGTTTATAATCAGCCCACAAGGCATTCACCCAAGCATCTCCATGTAAATTATTCCTTATGGCGTCCGTGCCTAATTTTTGTAGGAATGTACGAACATCCATAGGAGTATTAAATATTTTATTCTTTTTATCATTTATGGAATGTTCGTGGATTGGGACGGCCATACAACCAATTAAACCATAAGTCATTTCCCACTCGCTGCCAAGTTTAGTTTTTTTAAAATCTTGGTCTTCGAATTTTTCTATGGGTATTCCAGTAAGAATTGATGCTACTTGTTTTAACTTACTGGCAAACTTATGTATTTCCCATTCTGACTTCCTGTATAGTCCTCCATCAAACGCATCATAAGTTCTAGAAGTTAATTCTAATACCATGTTAGCTACGGTGTCTTTTCCGCTTTCAGCCCGTCCTGATATACCTATTATGTTCATATCTCAATTAAAGAAAAGGTTAATTCGTCTATTGTGTAGAATATAGGAATACCCTTAGATTGAGCTTCCTTAAGTTCTTTTTTGGTTCCTTCGCTGTTCTCCCATCCTGGAACGACAAACACAGCATCACACCTTTTTAATATCTCGTAGCTGTTTTCGAAATAGTCATTGAAAGACAAATCCCCCATAACTAAACCTTGGAGTAAATCAAGTCCGGGAATGTAAACGGCAAATCCCAACCTTCTTACTTTCTCGGCATACACAATCATACGATGAAGGTTAGAAATGTACGTAGGCACGTCAGCCCTGAGGGCGCCCGCTATGTAAATCAGTTGTTTATTCATAATATTTAGTTTGTACAAATGTAGTGATTCCCAACAACTTTTGAAAATATTTGGTCAAAAATTTTGTTTTTAATTAGTAAAAGAATACCTTTGACTAAACATAAGCTTATGGTCAAACGAGAGTATAATCTAACCGTAAAGTCCAAATCTTATAAAGAGGCAGACGAAATTGTCAATAAGTTCAAAGAATTCCTCAACGAAAAACAAATCAAAGACGTAGAGTTCCAATTAATAACAAGGGTTACGATATGAGAATATTAGCCAATGAATTGGACGACATTTATACTTGTATTAGCGAGTATTGTCAAAAGGTAGTCGATGACTATGATGGCGACGAACTTAATATTCCTTTAATTGTTATTATTCCGGCAGGTGAGGAGAATAGCACTAGGTATTTCAGGGTGTGTTTGGCGCTTGAAAAAATGAAGGATGAGTATAACTATATAATTTTCAACATGGAATTAACCGATGTTGATGAGTATTTAGATGCTATTAATATCATAAACCAGAACTAATGGAATGTCCTTATTGTGGGTCTGAAAAAATTTCTAAATATGGTTTTAGGGGACAAAAGCAACGTTATCAATGCAATGACTGCGATAGACTGTTCGTTGATAACCCCGAAACAAAACATACATCTAAAAACCTCTTAACCCCGTTGGAAAGAGCGCTAGTCCCAATTAAGCTAAAAGAAAAGCAATTACTTCAATACCTCTCTGAGTTTGGCGACACCAAAACAATGGAAAAATATTGTATAAACGTGGATGAGTTAATTGAGATTAGGGAGAGAACTAGATTTGATGTTACAAAAAGAGCTAAGGTTCTCTTGTTTGATGTTGAAACCATGCCCATGCAGGTTTTGGTGTGGGGTCTGTACAAACAGAGAATTCCCCATGATAACATAGTAGACGATTACGTGATAATCTCATGGTCGGCTAAATGGCTGTTCTCGTCTGAGGTTATGTCTGGATGTTTGACCCCTGAAGAAGCGGTAAGCAAGGATGATAAAAGGATAATGACTGATTTGTGGTCTCTTTTCGATGATAGCGATGTTATTATTGCACATAACGGGATTAAATTTGATATCAGAAAATGCAATGCCCGCTTCATCCTTAACGGACTAAGACCACCGTCTCCATACAAAGTGATAGATACCCTAACTGTGGCCCAAAAATACTTTGCTTTCTCCTCTAATAGACTAGACTATCTTGGAAAACTAATAGAAAACAAGGGTAAAATACACACAGACTTCGAATTATGGAAAAGGTGTATGGTTGGAGAGCAAGAAGCCTTGGACTACATGGTGGCCTATAACAAGGAGGATGTTGTGCTTTTGGAAGACTGTTACTTGTTCTTGAGACCATACATTAAGTCACATCCTAACATCGGACTATATGCTGAGGCTAATGAGTCGTGTTGTGGTAATTGCGGCTCCTATGATATAACATGGGGTAAGTCTTATCACACATCAGTCTCGACCTTCAATGCCTATCGGTGTAATGAATGTGGCGCCATAGGAAGAGGAAGAAAATCTGTGTTAACAATTAAACAACGAGATAATTTAACTGTACCAATATCTTACTAATATGAGATGGACACACACAAACAAATTGGAAGACGAAAAGACTAAATCTGTCTTTTTGTGGTTGCCTACAAGGATAGACAATGAGACCAGGTGGCTTGAGAGAGCTGAGATTACGTATACATGGTGGCTAAGACCTGGATTTTTTAGGTGGAATGTTGGTTGGACTGCAACATCATGGGTATAAAAAAGGAGACATGCTCAGTTTTGGGATGTTCTTTGTCGATAAGCAGCAATAATCGTTGTTGGAAACACCAGACCTCATCTTTACCGGACAAACCAGAGCCAGTTAAAAAAAAAGTCCAAATAAGAAAAAGAAGTAAAAAGCGTATGTCTGGAGTAAGTCAAATAGACATCTTTCACGAGATATGGGATGAACGTCCACATAAGAGTGAAATAAGTGGTCAGGACCTGGATTGGATATGTGAGGGTACTGATTTGTGGAGGAGCTGTTTTGCGCACCTTTTACCTAAAGGCAAATACCCACAATACCGAAACAATAAAGCTAATATTTTGTTACTAGAGCCTATAGAGCATAGCCTTATTGACATGGGCACTCAGGATCAGAGGGATGAGTATTTTAAGGAGAAGTTGGCTGAAGGTGTGTTTGTGGATTGGTCCAGATTTTACTCGCTTCAAGAACAACTAAAAAAGAAATATCCAAACTAAGTGTTAATCATAATTAACAAAACACCTAAAAAACTTTGTTAACGTAAACTTTAATTAACAAAATATCTAAAAACTTAAATAATAATATTATTATGAGTAAGTTTTATGAAGGGCAATTAGTAAAATGTACAGAATCATTTAACGGGGTTTCTGAAGATGGGCTATGCAAACACCACAATCCACCACAAAAGGGAGAAATATTTACTATTATTGGTATAGACGGCAATTATTTAATTTTAGGGGAGGTAACGAACACACAAAAACATAGGGGCGCTTATGATACGTTTGCATCCCGTAAGTTTAAGCCACTGTCGTATGAAGAAACGAAAAAGGAGGTTATTAATTTAGAGGAGGTAGAATCGCTTTTAAACGATTCGAAACCAATAAAATAAACACACAAAACCTTATCTTTCACGGCTATCATAATCTTCATCTGGATCAGAATAATAAGGACTTAAATCCCCACAATTAGGACATCGTTCACCAAAGTAAACGCATCCACACCAGCATTCTACTTCTATGTACCTCATTTTAGTTTGTCGATTAAAAAGTCAAATACCTTACCTATTTTAGATGTGCCCATGATGGGAATAGTGACGAATGCCGTCAAAGAAAAGGTCACGGCTACTATTAGCCAGAATAATCTCTGTAGTGTTTTCATATAGTTGGTTTTACAATGTTTGGATCCTTGCCTGTGCGGGCATATCTTTCAGCCCTTACCTCAGACTCTAATTTAGCGACCTTTCTCTTTAGGTCTAATATCTCCTTCTCGTAGTCCATTGTTATATGGTTTATCTATTTTTTCGGCTAAAATGTATTAAAATATACCGTAGGATTAACAAGCGGCCACCATTCTCCGTATCCCGGGTAAAAAGGATATGTAATCGGTAAATATGGAACACGCTCAGGCTCCCCTATAAGTGTATATTCCTTCCAATTTGGTAGTAGCCTATCAAGTTCGACCTCTAACTCACCCATGTTTACGGGTAATTCGACTTTTATTGTCTTTTCTGTTGTGTCAATTTGTATTTTCATATCAATTATATATTTATTCTACTATCACGAATCCTGCTTATCATATCGCCATCTACAAAAGGGAAACCAAAAGTAAAGTCTTCGGGTAGTGGATCGGCTCCGTATATAACACAAAAAGGATCATAATCCCAACAAGGGTCTGCCTCGTCAAGTGTTTTTATTGCCTCAATTACTTCTTGTTCGTCTTTAAACGGCCCCCAAAAGAACGTATGACCAAAGTTTCTCATGTAAATTGACTTTGGGTCTGTTGGGTCTGAGCATGTCTTAATTCCGTGTTTCATATCTTATCTGATTTATCTGGTATCAAACTAATTATCATGAGTATTACGAGTATAGTTAAAATAATAATAGCGAAAAGGCTTCTATGATTTACTCTTATTAAGTATTCAATAAGAAGCCCCATACATATTCCATGTAAATAGGTATTTTTTTTATTGTACATATCAATCAAAATTAGGTTCTGGGGCTTCTCTTATTACCGTTGCCCCATTTATTAATGGCATTGCTGTTTTATTAAACGATTGTACACATAATTCCCTCTGCTCAGCACATTTCTCACGGGCATATTCTTTTAACATGGTGTCTATTAGATCATAGTAAAAGTTAAGTACGTCATCATCTTTTATTAGCGACCTTAACCCCCTTAGGTTTTCATTAATGGATTCTCTTGCTGTCATATCGTTTGTTTAATTTGTAATTCCCAACATTTTTAATATTCGCTGTAGTTCGTGTTTGTTTTTTATGGTTCCTAAAAATAATCCGGTTTCAGTCCAGTTTCCAGAGGCTTGATTATAAATATGTTGATTATAAATAGCATATCTACCGTCTTTTGTTTTATGAAGATTTATA
>Ga0172381_10005812_pt1 | contig 12446 bp, 15 predicted proteins | sample Leawel6488metaG_FD_119754 | JGI IMG/M metagenome (GOLD analysis project Ga0172381, IMG submission 119754) | Leachate microbial communities from a municipal landfill in Southern Ontario, Canada - Leachate well 64-88 metaG | ecosystem: Engineered > Solid waste > Landfill > Unclassified | place...
ACAGCAAACGGCTTGACCTCGAACATTGACGCTTCAACAGCGACATCAACGCTCGGTCAGACCCTTACTGTCGGAACTGGTGCTCTAGGTACGCCTACGCTCACCAGCGCTTCACCTGTATCACAGCTTGTTATCGGCCCTTCAACCGGCTCAGCCGTTGGAACCTTTAACTTCAAAGCTACGACAGGCGCAGCTACGATAACCAAACTTGGTTTCACTTTGGCGGAAGATTCTTTGACAAACGCAATCACATCTATAACAGTAGGTGGCGTCACAAAGACAGTCGCTGTAGGTGCCACGACAACTATCTCTGGTCTTAGCATCGCAGTTCCAGTCACAAATGCTGGTACAGATGTTCCAGTCACAGTTTCGTACAACACGGTTGGAGTCGGTGGAATAGCATCAGCAGCTTCAACAACGCTCGTGGTCGGTTCTGTCGAATACCAGTCAGGTAACACGACAGCAACCAACTACGTCTACGTTCCAGCAAACAAGATGACAGTCGTTGCCGCTTACCCAACAATAGCGGTGGCTGTAGGTTCCTCAAACAACTTGGTCAACGGTGTAGCCAAATTGGCTGACATCACGGTCACAGCTGTTGGAAACAAAGTTAAGATCACTACAATTGGAGTAACCGTCGCTACAACCGGAGTATTGCTAAATTCAGCAATTCTTCAATTGAAGGATGGAAACACACAGGTTGCATCAACGACAGCAGTTGCTGATGACGGTGCAAACGATCTAGAATTCAATGATGGTGGTTACATATTGACAGCCGGACAATCAAAGACCTTCAGCCTATACGGTACAGTGACCGAAGGCGATGGTACCGGTAATTCAGTTGTAACTCAGCTTGGCGCAGCAGCGGCACTTGATTGGTACGATGTGGAAGGAGATTCAGTAGTGCTTCATGCAGACCTGATCCCTTCATACTCATTGACCAACTCGTACACTCTCGTTTCAGCTAACTAATGACCACTTGTGGTCAGGTATGGGCTTCGGCTCAGATCTGATGGTCAGACAAAAGCCCCCGAAAGGGGGCTTTTGTCATGCCTGATTTTTTTGGTATAATACGGCATATGAAAAACTTAATATATCAGAACAAGATATTATCAATAGTGGTCGTCATATTGGTCGCAGTAGGCCTTTATTTCATCGCTACAGGCCAAGATGATGTGGTAAAGGTGGCTAATAAGGCGCAAAATACCCCTACAACGACATCTACGCAGACAACTGCGAACAAGGCAGCCACACCATCAAAAACAGCCGTTTTGAACGATGGAAGGTGCGGTTTGAAGGTCACATACCCGGTTGAGAACTCAAGGGTCAACTTTCCTTTGAAGGTTACGGGTGTGATTGATAACAGGAGCGCAAGCAAGCTTGGATGCGCCTGGAATGAGATCAATGCCAGAGCAGGCACAGCACAGCTCTTCTACTTCTCAGGCGGCGTATGGCAGTCGAATGGCATCCCGGTCAATATACTGACAAGCGCAGGGGGAACGGCGTCCACATCTGCCTTTTCGGTCAACATCGATTTTCTGAATGCGGCAGTGGGGCTCAGATCCGGCGCTCCGATGAAGATCACGTTCATAGAGCAGAATTCATCGGTATTGAGATCGCTTGATATGTTTGATTATTATATCTATATGAAGTAACTTTATAAGGTAAAGTTATCCACACTTTTAATTTTTAGGTCGTTTGTGATATTATATTTCCAGCTAATAACTTTCAAACTAAAAACTACTTTTAGCCATTTTTTCGATGAAACTATCTTACAAATGTTCTTTGTTGTTTTTGTTTGTTTTTATCTTTGGTTCTTGGTTTAATCATTCTTTTGCAGATGATGTGCGAATACCATTCACTGGAAGTATCAGTTGTGATAGCAATAATTGCATTGTGAGCGCGGCTGATACAGCTGCTATGATCACTGGTTATTACCCCGATGCTTTGCTTTCTGGGTCGCTTGTGGTTGATGTCGGATCATTCAGCACTTCAGTTGAACCGACCTTTAACAATAGGATAGGTTTTGTTTGTAATGATTATTGTAATAATCAGGCTTTTAAGGATACATGTTATGGATTTTTAGAAGGTGTTGGTCGTTTGAATGCCTACACCTTGTTTTATGGCGGTTATGGAAAACTTAGGATGTCCACAAGTACTGAAGGTTATTATACCTACGCTTTTCCTGATGGTAATTGCAATAATGGGTGGAATGATTATGGTTGTGGATCAGACAGACTTTTTTTCCAGGTGCATATCATTCCTGCTCATACGCTGAACAATCCAACCGGTACTGTTATGGCTGAGGTTGTAGATGATGATTATGTTTATCACAAGAGGAATCCGGTCATAATCATTCCGGGCGTTATGGGAAGTTATTTGGATAAGATGGTCAATGGTGATTCAACAGAAGTCTGGCCGAATGTTTTTAAAGCACTTTTGCTAGGCTCAGATAGCTACTTGGATGATTTAAAACTTACTGCTGATGGGAAAATAGATCCTTTGCGACCGGATATACTGCCAACAGATGTTATTAGAAAAATAGAGGCTAGTTTGGCAGGAGTATCTTTATTCAAGAAAGACTATCTTGATGGGCTTATAACAGAGCTTGAACGAAATGGATACCAAGAGGATAAAGATTTTTTTGTATTCCCATATGATTGGCGGCTTGATATTCGCAATGTTGTTGATGGCTCTGCAGATATGCCACTGTTTCAGATTACGCTGAAGTCTAAAATAGACCAAATTCTAGCACAGACCGGATCAGACAAAGTGGACATAATTGCCCATAGTATGGGTGGTTTAGTTGCGAAATACTACATAAAACAATATGGTGAAGGAAGGGTTGATAAATTCATAGATATAGCCACACCTCATCTTGGTTCGCCGAAAGCGTTTAATGTTCTTGCTAATGGTGATGATTTTAACATCAGTATTCTTAGTATATTAGGATTGAATAAAGAAAAGATAAAGGAAATATCACAAAATATGCCATCGGCATATCAGCTTCTACCAAGTGCAGACTATTTTTCAACCTCAACACTAGATTATACTTACTATCTAAATGATTTGGATGATTTAGATAATAATGGAATTTTGGGTGAGTTGTCGTACGAAGAATCAAATCAATTCTTGAAAAACTCTGGCGGAAACAGTTACGTACTTGATCAAGCCGTCGGTATTCACAACGATCTTGATCGTATGAATATGTCTGAATATGGTGTTAATGCGTACAATATCGTTGGATGCAAAACCCCGACTTTTAAGAGATTTTATTTTCTTAAGGATGAAGATGGTAAAACAAAAACTGAAATAAGATATTTGTCTGGTGATGGTTCAGTTCCGGAAAAAAGTGCCGAAAGGCTTCTTTCTGCCAAGGAATATTACAACAAAAATGATTCCCACATGAATATTCCAAGTTCTGTTGGCGTAAAAAACCTCATTCCACTCATCCTTTCCGGAAAAGAATCGGAATTCCATGGATATGGGAATCTCTCTGAGAGTTCCGGTGATTGTGAATTGCCTGATCATATTGTCTTGAGCGTTCATGGCGGAGCCAATGTAGATATGATTGACGAGAATGGTAATCATGCTGGCCCAAACACCGATGGGAATCTTGAAAATAATGTCCCGGGGACTGCATATGACACCGTTGGGGATGACACCTTCATTTTTGTTCCTAAAGATAAGGCTGATAAGATGAACATAACTCTTACAAAGAAAGATCCAACTTCGAGCACGACAATTGATGTGGATATACAAAAGGTGACAGAGGGGGAAGAGGATGTGACTGAGAACTTGGATAATATCCCCCTTGCGAACGCAAGTTCAACAGCAGACATTCATATCGGACAAGCGACAACCAGTGCGACTGTCGATGACGATGGCGATGGGGACGATGATCAAACGATATATATTCGCCCCAAGATTACCTCTTTTCTCCTGAACGGCAAAGCCGAAAATGCGACATTCAACCCATTCTTAGGCCAATCTGTCGATATTACCGTCAGTTCCAATCTTCCGGTCAAGTTTACCCGCTTGTATATATGTAAAGCTGGGGATCCTTGCGATGGTAACCACTACACACGCTATTTCTCAGGAACAAACATTGCATACGACATCAATAGGGAATGGAACGGTCGGGAATCTTCCGAATCAGATAGTCCTTTCGTTGGCCCAGGACAATATCGCATCATGGCGGCTATGAGGTTCAGTGATAATGATCCAGTGACAGAATTTGGCCGGTACTCGATCTTTGTCGATTACTCAAAACCCGTTGCCACATCAACAGCAACAACGACTGATGATACAACAGCCACGAGTACTGCCACAAGCACTGTAGGTGAATTACCACACATTATCTCATTCGCTTTGAATGGAAGTTCAACGGATATGACATTTGATCCATATATAGGTGAAACCATCACAATGGATATTGAAACAAATGAGCCTGTCAGATTTGGATCAATTGCGATTTGTAAAACTCTGGATCTTCTGTGTGACGAAAGTTCTGCGATAAAATGGTTTCCGCAAACGGATGAAATATCAACCACAACAAATAGGATTTGGGATGGAAAAACTGACGATGATAATGCGACTACGACAGAGATCGGTGAATACAGAGTAAGAATATCTCTTGAGAATGTTCTCGGAGCGACTTCAAGCGAATTTGCTTCACACTCTATTTTCATTGAACATGTATTCGAAACATCCACGACAACCGAAGAGAATGCAAGTTCTACGGATAACGAAAACGCTACATCTACAGATGAAGAAAATGCCACATCGACATCTGACCAGAATGCGACTTCAACACCTGAAGAAGAGGGTGATGAGCCAGACGATGATGTAAGCACCAGTACTGATGAAACAACTGCTACAAGCACTGATACTACAGCCACTACGACAGATCCGATCATAGATACTGGAAATGCAACGAGTACTGATGATTCAATTGCAACGACCACAGCGACAAGTACTGAAGAAAATAATTCTGACATAGCGACAACGACTGCTACAACAACAGATGAAATTTCAAATCAAGATCCACAGAACGACTCTATTTTCGATGATGATCAGAATAGTGAAATAACGGCAAGTTCAAGTCCAGAGGAAATCAGTAATGAAGTTCAAAATGTAAATACACCAACAAGCAATACAAGTCCTGGGAGCAATTATACTATTCCGTATTATCCACCTGTTCCAGCTATCCAAGAAGAAACGAATGTACCACCTCCGGTTTCATCACTGGATACCACCCCAATCGAAACTCCAGTCATATTGGCCGAAATATCAACTACTTCTGAAGTACTGGAATTGAACAGACCTGTGTCACAACCAGTTTTGCAGGTAATTCCAGAAGAGGGTGATGATCAAACAGCCCCAACCTCATCAAACGATGTATTGTCTGAAGGATATGTTGTCGCTTCCTCAAGCGTAGTCGAGGCATATAAGCCAGATGACCTGGGAACTGCACAAGTGTTGCAAAATGGGGCAATACCTGCGAAATCAGCCCAAAATGAGGCAAATAGGGGTGTTTTAGACGGATCAACGTCTACAGTATATATACCAGAGGGGGACAGTACAGAGAAAGATGAGGTGTTTGTTGCAACTGTAGGGGAGGGAGCGAATAACTCAGGAAAGACACTCGTCATAGTCTTCATTGCCGCCATAATCCTCATTCTTATCGACACATTGTTCTTTCGAAAGAGGAAAAACGTATAAAAGTATAGTATAATTATCATCGTAAACAAAAATAATATGGAAAAAGAAAAAAATATCGCTGTTCCAGCGAACAGTGAGAATAAAAAGTTAAAAAGGATAATCCTCATCATTTCCACGCTTCTGCTTGGTTGGGGATTGATGTATGTGGATATCCAAAATACTCTTCAAGTTTGCAAACAAGGATTTCCTTTGAGTTTTCAGCAAAGATGCCTCAAGACAATTGATGATCCAAACGATCCTCTTTATTCAATAGTGAACGATGATCCGAATGATTCATCATCGTTTGTGTTTGTATCTCCTCGACCCATCAATTCAAAATCATACGCTTTTATTTTAGAGACAATTGATTTTATCTTTTGGATTGTTCTTGCTTATATAATCATTAAATTTTTTGTTTGGACAGAAAAGAAAATGAAATGGTATTGGAGAGATTCATCCGCAGTTATTGGTATAACATTTTTTTCGTTCTTTCTTCGCTCGGTATGTCCAATAAGCGGCAGTTTGCTCGATCTTTGTTGGGCTGGCAGAGGTTTTCCATTGCCGTATTATGCAGAACTAAAATTTAATACACCTGTATTTTTTGTTGATATTATCCTTAACATTCTCCTCTACGCCATCATCCGCTCACTCATTGTTCTAATCATCAGACTCTACAAACGTTTTGGAAAGAAAACAGTGACATTGGAACAGACATTGAAATAATTCTCCACTAGCTATTAGAAGTTATTAATCTAATCTTTTTTGTCATGAAAAATAAACCTTATTATTTTTTGTTTGTGTTTGTCTTGTTTTTCAGTTTCAACACCTATGCTTTGGCAGATAGTCCTCGTATCACCTCATTCACTCTAAACGGTAGCTCCCAAAATACCACTTTTAATCCCCAAAATGGAGAACCAATCATCATAGAAGTAAAGGCAGACAGACCGGTGAAGTTCACCAGATTATACATCTGTTCGGTGACACAGCCTTGTAATGGCACGGTGGGTAATTACACTCGCTATTTTTCTCAGACAAACGTCTCAGATACTATAAGCAAAACTTGGGATGGGAGCATATCGTCAAGCAATAAATCATTTGTTCCGACTGGAGAATATAGGATCATGGCCTCAATGAAAGAAGGGGACAATGATCCGGTAACAGAATTCGCCTCATATTCCATTTTTGTGGATTTTTCTGCAAATAATGGCATTACTGGTCAAAATATCAGTACAACCTCAAATGAGGAAACAAATGGTTCACAAGCACAAAATGTTACTAATACCAACTCTATTTCCACTCATTCCGATCCAGAGGATTTGAGTAATTATGAAAAGAGTCAGACATTTGAGGTGTCTGCTGGCAGGGAACGAGTAGTATATGTCGGCGTTCCGGTTGATTTTGTAGCGACCAAGAAAATATCTAAAGGTTTGGATAACGGCTCTGTTGGCCTCACTTGGTCATTCGGTGACGGATTCCAGACATTTGGGGAAAAAGTATCCCATACATATAAATATCCTGGGGAATACAACGTAGTTCTGAATGGTGAAGTTGGGAATGAAAAGGCTATTTCAAGAACCAAGGTAAGGGTTCTTGTCCCAAATGTTTCTGTATCGATTTCTAGCAGCTCAGATATTGAAATTTCAAATAATGGAGATACTGAGATAAATCTTGGAAGCTGGAAACTGAAGGGTATGTCAAATGAATTTATTTTTCCAAAAGATACCATATTAAGCTCCAAAGGAAGAATAATCTTGTCAAAAACCGATATAAAGATCCAATCAGGAGATAGCAACACGGTTTCTTTACTGAACCCGTCTCTCGGGGAAGTAGCCAAAACAGATTCACAAAAGGATCTAATTTCCATATCCTCTTCAAATTCAGGACAAATCACGAATGAATATGAAGAAAATGTTGTTAAAATAGAGCCAAAAACAGAGATCATAGCTACAAATAGAGCAATAAGTTCTACTACCAGCAGTGGTGGAGAGAAATATAATTCTCAGTCCAGGATCATATTTCCACAGGATGTGCAGGAAGAAAATACTGGACAAACAGCAACTGTTTTTAATGCAGTAGATACACCTACTCCATCTAATGGTTTTCTTAGGGGATTTTTTGATCTGCCGTCACGGGGGATAAAAGCTATAGCCAAGCTTTTTTATGACTTTTGATGTCCACATGTTATTGTTGACACGAGTATATACAAAGTATATACTTTAACGATGACAACAAAAATTCAACGATGGGGAAATAGTTTAGGTGTACGTCTACCGAAAGCAATTTTCGCCTCGGGGAAATTTTCTGAAGGCTCAGTGGTGGTTTTTGATCAAAAAGGTTCAGAGCTTGTTTTGAGAGTGGTGAAACCAAAATATCCATCATTAAAAGAAATAATGAAGAATATTGATCCGTCTGTATTTCATCCTCTTATTGATTTTGGTCCAGACGTTGGTAAGGAAATAATAGAATGAAAATAGAGATACCAGAAAGAGGTGATATTTTGGTTTGTGATTTTTCTCCTACATTAGGTCATGAACAAAAAGGGATCAGACCAGCATTGGTTTTAAGTAGTTCTGAATTTAATAGCAAAAGTAATTTGGTTTTAATCTGTCCAATTACTAGTACTGAACGCGGATATTTTTTTGAAGTTAAAATTAATACAGAAAAAACTAAGGGTGTTATTTTAGCGCAACAAATTAAAACTATTGACTTCAAGATAAGACACATTAAGATTGTGGATAAAGTGGATATCATAACCCTTAAAGAGGTTATTGATAAAGTATGTATTTTGATAGGACAGCAATAATCCTAAGATTAACATAATTTTTTTGATTCATTACAATCCATAAAACAGTGGTATAATACCCCTATGTTCGATTCAACATTCTTCAAATTTCTAATAGTATTCATTGTGATCATAGGCCTTAGCCTTGTTGTTTCTAGCTTTTTCAACGGTGTAGCCCAATGATATGCAGGAATCTATGCTCTGAATGCCGTCATTGACATTACTTCCATTTTTGCTAGTATATTGGCTCAAGCTCTTAAGAGCTTATTGTTTTGTTTTTATACATAAAATCATGGCACGATCACTCAGCAAAGGTCCTTACATAGACGAAAAACTTCTAAAAAAGATAGAAGGCAAAAAACCGATCGAGACCGGCGTCGTTAAGACATGGTCAAGAAGGAGCCAGATCTCGCCTGAGATGGTAGGGTTCGTTTTCGGCGTTCACAACGGAAGACAGCACATAGAGGTGCTTGTCACCGAAGATATGGTCGGGCACAGACTGGGAGAGTTCTCACCTACAAGGAAGTTCACCAAACACGGAGGTAAGATGCAGAAGGAGATTGAGACAGCAGCAAAAGAATCCGAGATGGCGGCAGCAAAAGCAGCAAAAGCATCAAGCGAAGCAAAGAAATAATATGGAAATCACAGCAAGATTAAATGATTATAGACAGGCCCCAAGAAAGGTGCGACTCGTCGCCACCCTCATGAAAGGCAAGAAAGTCGAGGATGCAAAGAATTCTCTGAACTTTTTGGTGAAGAGGGCTTCAAGGCCGCTTGCCACTTTGCTTGATTCGGCCATTTCCAATGCAGAACAGAATTTCAATATAAAGAGCGACAATCTTTTCATAAAGAGTTTCAGGGTTGATGAAGGAGTAGTATTGAAGAGAAGGAGACCGAGAGCAAGGGGAATGGCATACCCGATAAACAAGAGAACAAGCAAGGTTTTGATAGTTTTGGATACGCTTGATAACATGCCTTTGAGCAAAAAAGCCGCAAAAGCAGCTAAGAAAATCACCAAATAATATGTCACATACCGTACATCCATATTCACATAGACTTGGAATAATCAGAGACTGGAAATCCCGATGGTTTTCCTCTGGTCAGAAATACAAGGATTTTTTGAGGGCTGACATGATGCTCAGAGAGTTTCTTGAGAAGAAAATGAGGGGGCAGTATGTTGCTTCCATAGAGATGGAGAGAAATGACAAGACATTCAGACTGATCGTCAAAACCTCAAGACCGGGCGTCGTCATAGGGAGGAGCGGAGAGGGTTCTGTGAAGCTCAGAAAGGATATTTTGAAATTTGCTTTGAAGAACAAGCTTTCCATACCGCTTGATTTCAAGCTTGATGTTGAGGAGATAAAATCCCCTGAATCAAACGCCGCTATCGTCGCCCAGATGATAATCGAAGGTCTTGAGAAGAGAATGCCATACAGAAGGGTCATGAAGCAAATCGTTGAGAAGGCGATGGCCAACAGGGATGTCAAAGGTATCAAGCTATACTGCGGAGGAAGACTTGGTGGATCGGAGATTGCAAGATTCGAGGAGATGAAAAAGGGAAGGATACCTCTGCAGACTCTCAGAGCCGACATTGACTATGCTCAGGACAAAGCCCATATGACATACGGGGACATCGGCATAAAGGTCTGGATATACAAAGGAGATATTTTCAATAAGGACATTAAATAATCAACCATCATGTTACTGCCCAAAAAAGTAAAATACAGAAAGTCGCACACCTTCAGACACAATAAAGACAAGGTTGGTGTGGAGACGAGAGGAACGAAAGTCTCTTTCGGATCTTTCGGCTTGAAAGCGACTTCGGGAGGCAGGATAAAATCAAATGAGATAGAAGCTGCAAGAAAGACCATAGCCCACTCAATGAGCAAGAGCGGAAAGATCTGGACGAGGATATTCCCAGACCATCCATATACGCAGAAGCCAGCTGAGGTCAAAATGGGAAAGGGAAAAGGCGAACTTCAGGGATATGTGGCCATCGTAAAGCCGGGAAGAGTGCTTTTTGAAGTTGATGGAGTTGATGAGGTCTCTGCAAAGGAGATGCTCAGAAAGGGAGGCACCAAGCTTTCTGTTGATACGAGGTTCGTAGCAAGACAATAACATGAACATAAAAGATGTAAGGAACAAAACAGCGGGGGAATTGCAAAAAGAGCTTCAAGAGAAGGCAGAGTCTTTGAACAAGTTCAAATTTGGCATTTCAGGAAGCAAGATAAAGAACGTCAAAGAAGGCAAAAATTTGAGGAAGGACATAGCGCAGATCATGACGATCTTGAATGAGAAAAAGGCACAATAAAACATATGGAAAACAAAGCAATAAAACAGAATAAAGGGAAGATATTGAAGGGCAAGGTCGTCTCGACAAAGATGAAGGATACAGTTGTCATTTCCATAGATTCCTTCAAGAAGCATCCTAAATACGGAAAGTTCATCAAGAGGCAGAACAAGGTCATGGCCCATGACGAGGGAAACACCTGCAAGGAAGGGGAGATCATAGAGATAATAGAGACAAAGCCTATATCCAAGAACAAGAGGTTCAAGGTGTTAAAATAACATACCAACATGATACAAGACAAAACATTAGTTAAAATAACGGATAACTCAGGCGCAAAGATTGGCCGTGTCTTCAAGATACTTGGAAGCTCAAAGAAGAGATGGGCAAAGATCGGAGAGGTCTTGGTGCTTTCTGTACAGAAAGCTGAGCCAAGAAAGCAGGTCAAGAAGAAGGACATCCTCTATGCCGTCATTGTAAGACAAAGACAGCCTTTCAGGAGAGCTGATGGTTCATACATAAGATTTGATGAGAACGCAGTCGTCATCATAGAAAAAGGGAAGAAGGAGCCGATAGCCGGCAGAGTCTTCGGTCCGATACCAAGAGAACTTGCAGAGCTTGGATTCAAGAAGATAGCTTCTCTTGCCCCGGAAATAGTATAGTATTCAAAAAACATGAAAATAAAAAAAGGAGACAACGTGATAATAATGGCTGGAAAGGACAAGGGCAAGACCGGAAAGGTTGTCAGGGCCTTTCCTCAAGATAATAAGATCTTGGTGGAAGGTATCAATATGAGCAAAAAGCACCAGAGACCTACGAAATCCGGCACCAAAGGACAGATAATAGAGAAGGCCATGCCAATAGACGTCTCAAATGCCATGATAGATGACGGAGGCAAAGGAGCGAGGGTCGGGAAGAAGCTCATCGGAGACAAGTTTGTGAGGATAAACAAGAAGACCGGAAGGGAAATCTAAATAACATGATATCACTAAGAGAAAAACAGAATAAAGCCTTCGATGCCTTGAAAGAAACTCTTGGCTTGAAGAACAAGATGCAGTCTCCGAAAGTGGAGAAGATCGTCTTGAGCTCGGGCACCGGGTCTTTCAAAGACAAGAACAAGAACAAGATCGTGGAAAGCAGGCTCACGAAGATAGGCGGACAGAAGCCAGTACTCAAGGTCGCTAAGAAATCAGTCGCTACGTTCAAAGTTAGGGAAGGGGATCCAGTGGGATACCAGGTGACCCTAAGAGGCCCTAGAATGTTCGATTTCCTCGATAAGCTTGTATATATCGCGCTTCCAAGAATGAAGGATTTCAGAGGACTTTCAATGCATGCCATAGACAATATGGGCAATTTCACCATTGGCATCAAAGAGAACACCATCTTTCCAGAATCAGCGGATGAGGAATTGAAAGATGTGTTCGGCATGGCCATTACTATTGTTACGAGTGTAAAAAACAGCAAAGCAGCAAAAACATTCTTTGAATATCTGGGCTTTCCGTTCAAGAAAGGGGAAGATGCAAGAAGGCCAAAGAAGGCCAAGAAGAAGATTATGAAATAAATGACATGAAGTGGATAACTTCCATTGTTTCATATCTCAACTTTGATAAAATACGAACATGAGAAAGTCATTCAAAACATCTAAGGCATCTTTACTCTCTCTCTCTCTCTCTC
>Ga0172381_10005813_pt1 | contig 12445 bp, 29 predicted proteins | sample Leawel6488metaG_FD_119754 | JGI IMG/M metagenome (GOLD analysis project Ga0172381, IMG submission 119754) | Leachate microbial communities from a municipal landfill in Southern Ontario, Canada - Leachate well 64-88 metaG | ecosystem: Engineered > Solid waste > Landfill > Unclassified | place...
AAAAAAGGGGTACCCATACATAGGCATATCATCGCGATGAGGGGGGGTGAGGGAGGGGGTGAGGGTTACTTCCAGGATGAATGAATTATCCGACCATAGAAGATATCGTTTTTCCTTTCCGATTTTATTCGACGTCCAAATAGATGGGTGGTTTTAGTGAAAGGATTTAGAATAGCAATATAATCATAGGTCCGATTAGGTCCGGTTTGCGTTCTCGATTTAGTAATTAAACGCTTGCGTCTTTTTCTCATTTCATTCCTCGTATAAGTTTCATTACTATGAATAGTATAACACCCCCGGCCACCGTTGCCAAGGCTTGCTTCCAAAAATCTTTATCGAACATTATTTTATCTCCGGGGGAGGAACGGGGGTTATTCCAACCGCACAAATAAGAGTTCTCCATCCCTCACCGAACAGGGTTATTTCATACATTCGAAGGCGCCTTTTAGATCCTGTTCCGATCTTAACCCAATTCTTCATATCCCGCTTGATCCCCCAAAGGGTCCAAGGTTTTTTCTTGAACAGATCCCCAAGCAAGGCATTAACAATTGCGGTTAAAAGTTTATCGATCATGGAATGTTATCCGTAATAACATTATTAACGCCAGTTCCAACAACAATAATTCCCCCGGATGCATTTTGATATAACTGATTTAATCGACAAATATTATAATCGGCTGCATCAGATATTTTTATTCCGTAAGGCTGAGTAACTCCAAGATTATTGGAAGATGAATTACCGATCAAAACATTATAGGTTGCAGCGCCACCGAGATCTATACCATCGCATAATCCGGCGCCACCGGTCCCATTATCATAACATTCGTTATTGTTAACCGTGTTTCTATTACAAGCATAAATATATATGCCGGATTTTACATTAGTATTAGATCGGTTATTGCAAACAACATTTCTATTCGCTTGGATCATTATTCCATATGTTCCGCATAAATAGATCGTATTACCGGAAACAATATTATTAGCCGAAGATCCCCCAAGATAAATTCCCCGAGTTTTTGAGGTTAAATTACTATGCTGAATAAAACTATCCGAAGTTCCATTAAAATATATCCCATCCCCAAATATATTCATTCCCTGTAAATTAAGTAATTCGTTTTCTTTGCAACCGTCGAAATAAAAACCTTGCGCACCGATTTTATTTAACCGAATATTATGAATCCGGCATCGATTAGTTTTTATAAATTTTATTCCTGTTCCGGCGCCGGCGCCAACCGCATTCCCTGAGATATAAAAATCTTCCAGAATTATATGCTGATTTCCCGCTATAGGATCCGAATTTATTAATATATCATTTTCACCGGCTATCAGTTTTAAACCGGCCCCTCCCGTTCCTGAATAACTGGATGCATTTCCTTTAATATGCGAAAAAGAAGGAATAGATAAATTTCCCGTAGTACCATACAGCTTACTTAGAAAAACGGATTTACCCATGGAAACGGCTGCATTAAAGCAAGCCTGTAATGCTAGAGTATCATCTATAATCCCCCCGCCTTTCGCGCCATAATGTTCCGGTATTAAATACGGGGAACTATATTGGATATAACCCCAGTGTTCAAGACCAATATTTATAATTCCAACTTGTCCCATGGTCAAGGATCCTGTATTGTAAAATCAATTACATCTATATCCGATAATGGAAGCATGGATGCCAAGTTCATAACTGTACCATCACCAAAATATTTTATCCCCCAATTATAACGGATCTTGAATCCTTCAATATTAACCCGATCTCCACCCCCTTCACGATATCCCCAAACTTGCAGAAGATCCCCGGCATTAAAAGCTAGATCATGATCATAAGTTTTGGTAACAGGAACGGATGAAGTGGTAAAATAATCGGGAGATAAAGGAACTCCATTCAGCATCAATCGGCTATGAACATCCGAGACCCCGAGGGTTGAAAAGAAATCCCATTCGATTCTCCATTGTCCCTTATATCCCTTATTGATCTTGATTTCCTTGATCAATACTTCTACCAAAGATGTTGAATCCTTATTTATTAAGGAAACCGCTTCAACATTTAAGGCGCCGGTCCGATATGCTTCCCGGTATGCGCCATATCTGGAATAATCATTTAAGATACCTCCCATAGAAGCATTCAAATGATTATGTTCCATTAACAGCGATGCCGAATAAACTCCAACTTGACCCATTTTATTCCTGATGTATCAATTCATATTCAACCGAGATTCCCATTTGAAGATCGGCACCGGTTGGATTAACAGCAACAATTTCAATGACCGAGGATCCACCGATTTCTTCTTCCGTTATAGTTTGCCTTTGAGCTGCATATCCGATCTGATCATATATGGCGTATGTTCCGCAAAATTCCTTGCGAACTCCATCCACCTTATAATACCAGTAAGCCGTTCCCCAAGCTGCAACTGTTCCAAGATAGTTACCGAATGAAAACCACCTAAAACGGGATTTTCCGGGAACTCTATAAGTAAAGATCGCTTTAGTGGCACCGGCCAAAACCGTTTCCGACCAGTTCTCCCTTCGCGATTCGGTCCGACCCATATTTATACTCATTTGTATTCCTCGTAAGCAGCAAGAATTTTATTCAGATAGTCGGAATTCCTAGCACCGGAATTATATCCGGTCGGCCCGACGTTATACATTTGAATAGCAACATCCCGATCATGAGTCGAAAACAATCTATGCAATTGTCGGCATCCGATCTTGATATTGTTAGCCGGAACATATAACTGAGCTATCTCCGATTCGGTCGGATTATAATGATCTTTCACGTATCCAAAATCTTCCGCAAGGGCCGGGGTTATCTGCATGAGACCGTAAGAAACAGCCTTATTCGTATTCGAAACGGGGTTTATTGCGTAAACAGCCCAATTAGATTCAACCTTGATAAATGCCTTGATCATCGGAATTTCCAGATCGTAAAGGATCGAATTGGTCAATATCAAATAGTCAATATCTATGTATCCCGAAGATGTTTGAACGGTGGCGCCGGTCGATGCTTGCGCGGATCCCTTAAAAAGAAAAAAGAACCCGGCTGCAGCTGCTATAAGTAGAAATATTCCGGTAAGCATTTTTTACTTCCCCTGATCAATATGATTCTTGGTACAAAGTTGACCTAGGATAACCGATATCCTTGTATGTTCCTTTTCATGTTTAACCAGATAAATTCCAACTGGAATGATAAGTAAATTGATAAGCGGGAGATAGGGAAGAATATCCATTTTAACCGGCCTTTCGAAAAGCTAGAAAATAGTACATAATAACCCCAATAACCGCAAGGATCAGGATCAAGGAAAGATGATTGGTTATCCAAAGAAGCAATTTTCCAACCCCGATAACTCCCGTTTTCAGACTATCAATAAATTCGTAGACTACGGATCCTTTTTTCAAACCCGAATTCTCGAGGGCTGCATTTATTTCAGCCGTAGAAGATCCCGATTCAGCCATTTGAGCAACCTTATATTTCAAGGTGGTTGCAACTGGATCGGCTAAAAATTCAGCCGGAGAATCTACTAATGCTTTTACCGAGGACCAGAGATTTGAAAAAAACCCCATGTTATCTTTTCCAAAGAAGAATAACTATCCCGAGAACAGCAACCCCTCCCAAAATATAAGGTAGTTTCGAATTAGTATTAGAAGATGAAGATGTTCCGCCGGATTCGGGAGATCCTTCGGTTACATCTTTGAGGACGATCCCTTTTACCAGATCCAAACCGAAATCAAGGATCTTATCGGCCGATTGAGAAAACCATTCAGCGCTTCCAACTTTGGCCGTAGTTTCAGCCATTTTAACCTCGCTTCCTAAAAATTATCAGCAATAGACCGATCCCCGCAACTACGGCCAAAGCTATCCACAACGTTTTCTTACTGGATACAGCTTCCCGAACTTGGGAGACCGCTTCCGAAACATTCTGATAGATCGTTGCACCATCCCAATTAAAAACTCCCATGTTCTATCCTCATTTAACAAGTTTAAAAACTACGAAAGCAATAACGGCCAAGAAAAAAATGTTTATCACTATCCGGTTAACTTTCGTTTCGGCTGAATCGGCCGATGTATCAATAACCCCGGATAAAAACGATGATAAACTCATTTACTTCGCCTTACTCTTTGGGGATTTTGCGCTTCCGATGCATTTGTCGGATATACTGTTATAGTACTACGATCGACATTTGATCTCCGATTTCCGCGCAAAACGGTATCAATTATATCGGAGATCCTTTTAACAACCGGCCGGGGTTTACGAGTTATCGAGTTCATTTTTTACTCTTATAAAGCATCAGAATAAAAAGAATCGCGCCACCGATCAGGATCCACGGAAGAAACGAAGCGGTCAAGGATTTGGTGGTTTCCATGTTCAAAGTTTCGGCTGCAGTTTCGGCCTGATCCCCGGCCTGATCTTCGGCAATATCCCCTTCATTATCCGCAACACTTTCATTCAAAGCCGAAACAACCCCTTTAACCGAATCAAGATCGATCAGATCTTCTTTTTGTATGATCGGTTGACCGTCAATACCGATAACCTGATTGATCATTACTTCCTCCGGCGCCGGAACATTACGATAAGCACCAATACAACAACAATTGCAAGACCGGCTGCAAGGATCCAAAGAAACGTTGATTGTTTGGTATCTACAGCCGTATTTAGTTCTATTTTGGTATTCAATGCGGCGAGCTGTTCGGAAGAACTGGATGAACTCGAACTGGATCCACCTATCCCGAGCAAACCCGCAACACCTTTTATTGCTTTACCTATGAATGAGAAAAAACCTTCGCTGGCCATCGGACCTCCCTTATAGGTCGAAAACCGAAGGCCGGGGGAATGGGGGATTTTCCCCCGGCCCTATCTGAATAATTACCGGAGGGAACGGAAACCAAACACGCAAAGATCCATCAGATCCGTATTGGTGGCATCACCAATTTCCAAACGGATCAGGGATTTCTTACCGCAAGCATATTGCTCATTGATCGACCCATGCCGAACGAAAAGATGCGGATATATCCCGAGCTGAGGATATACAACCTGTTCCGTATCTGCCGGGGTGGCAAGATAAATATTCGAAGGATCGAACGTTATGAACTGATGCCTTTCTTGCTGCATGGACCAAGGAAGAACTCCATCCAACCATCTACGAACCGAATCCCGGAACGTGAGAGTGGTAAGATGATCAACCCCGGCGCCTTCAAACGGACCCGGCGCACCGGTGGCCTGTAGTTTCGCGAAGAAACCGAACAGCCCGAGATCGAGGGAACTTTCCAGATCCCAAAAACCGGCGGTTACAACTTGCTGATTGTACGTGCGGATATAGGTATGAGCGATAGGTTTACCGGCATTGTCCGCATGGAGAGTGGCTAGAGTCTTTTCGACTTCAACATCCATGGTAACTGCAACGGTTTCCCCAACTGCATCATTCAGGAAATCGAGAACGGACCCGGTCGATATGATCAGTTCGATATTGGAATACCGGCCAGAATCGAGGATCATATCTTCCTTGCGATTCAGGAAATTGTAACAAAGGGGAATATCAAGGACGCCGGTATATGTTCCGTCGGCACCGATGATGATATTATGGACCGGGGGTTTACCATCAAGCAGACTATCAAGATGATACAGCGCCCGGCCTGGAACATTTACAAGAATTTCCTCCCCGCGCGACGTGCGCAAACTGATAGATTTGAGATAATTATAAATCGCGTGCCGATCAACAACAACCGCATTAGTCCAATCGATCAGCGCATGGAAAGTAAGCCGGATGTTAAGCCAGCCGGTACCATCCAAAGGCCATTGAACCGGAATGCGGTTAGTCGATGCATTCGTAAGTGCATATGCACTAAGGCAAGTTTGTCTTTCGGTTGGAAAAAAAGCCATTTTTACACCTTTCCTTTCTACCTATTATTTCCGGTTAGATACCGAAAACAATCTTTTTCAGGAACGCAACCCTGTATGAAATGGCAACAATTACCATAACTACAAGAGCGGTTGCCAAGAAACCAAAGATCTTACTTTTCATTCTTCAAACTCCCTATTCTAATTTGATTTAGTATGGACCGTTTTAAATAGCATATTACCGGTAAGGCAAACTAGAACAGTATAACCGGCAAATGCTATCCAAGTAAAAGCATGGGTAGTTATAAGGTAATAAGCCGTAAAACCGGCTGAAGAAATAACCGTAGAAAGATAACCGATCCATTGAGCGGTCGATTTCAGGATTTTGTTAAGAACCTTTTTAATTGCTTCCGATGCTATTACGATTGTCAAACCGTAAACGGATAAACTAAGAATAGCAGTTATTACGGATCCTTCAAACATTATGTTCTCCCTTCATCTTTTCATCCATACTAAGCCTAATCCAAAAATATGGATTTGTCAAGTAGAAAAATCCAAAAAAATGGATTAATCCATAAATTTGGATTTTGGGAGATCAGGAAAGGTCTAAATCGACGTATTCGAACTTTTGCAGATTGATTATACGATCCATGGTGGCCGGAGGGACTAATCCCTTCAAATATTGGACGTCCCTTTGTTCGGTTATCTGGAATACATGGAAAATATCTGTTTGGGATCTAGCTATAACAGGTAAAGTGTAAAACCTTTGGGATGCCGATATGATCTGGATTTGTTTATGGCGCCCAATTCGAAACAAATGATCGATTTGCGGATTGTCTTTTCCGAAAATCGCTATTTCATCCAATACCAAAAGGGTTTCGATCCCCGGATGCGAATTATCCCAAACGTAATGCGCAAAATCAACAAATCCCGTATTACAAACTGTTATATAACCGTCAATCGCAAATTGCATGAACTCCCCCAAATAATCATAAATAAATATTTGGTCCCATGGTTTGCTTGCGATTAATTCGGCTATGAGGGAGGTTTTTCCCCTCCCTCTTTTTCCTATTAACGAATGAATCATAAAAAGAATCCCTTAAAAGATATTATTAATTTTTAACCGGTCGGTTGTAAAATAATTAATCTCCGAATATTCATATTCCCTTTTTATTGAACAACCTAATTCACCGCACCGGCCCTCAAAATCTAATACTAATTTAGCAGCTTCAATTTTTGCTTCCGACTTTGGACCGATCTTTAAACTATCAGGAACATATTCAACATTTGTGCATATATATTGAATTGTTTCTCCCGATTTAAAATGAATTGTTACTATCCATCTAACATTTTTCTTCATATTCATTTCTCCAATAAGATTTCCGTATATTTAACGGTTTTTATAGGAAAAAACATATTATCGATTTGGATATGATCGGGAGAAAATTTAAGTTCAACATGATGAAAATTAAATTCTTTCCCATTTTTGAATTTTACTACAATAGTATAAAGTTCGGGATCCTTATCCGCAATAACAACCCCTATATTTTGCTTATACATTTTTCCCTTCTTCCTGTTCCCGCTTTTTTTCGCGCCGGATTATTATGATATTGGTTGAAATCGCTTGGGTAAGATAAAAAGCAACCAGAATTTCATCCTTTGCGATTTTCCCCAATCCATACTTTTCCAAGATCCGCGCAAAAGGCCGGGAAACCGAAACCTTAACCCGATCATCTATACCATCAGGAACAGCCGGATTAATCACGTGCCACGCTTTAAATGGGAGTTCGAATAGATCCCCAGCAAATTCTTCGGTTACAGCTTCCGATTGTTCGGGGATCTCAGTCGCGCCACCAATCGAGGGGGAGTTTAACCCATTCCCCGTTCCCCGCAACACGTCCGCTTTTGAATCCGGCATCCCCGGAAGATTGTCCTCCGCATCCTCGATCCGGTTTTCTTTTGCTTTGGTCATTTTTAATATCCTTTTTAATTGTTTTGGATTTGCGATTCTTTTTAATTTTTTCCATAGATTGATCAATTGGTACAGTACGATGAATCGGAGGAACAGACTTATCAACCGCCGGGTTTTTCTTTTGGTCATTATTCCCCCCATCCTTATCCATATCAGTTATAGCTTTATCAACATCAGATAGATCTTTATCTTCCATTTTTCTTCCTCAAAATTTTCTTTCTATTTCGTTTTTCTTCTGCAGCCGATTTATAATTTTTAATGCTAGTAGAAGATTGTTTTTCCTTATTCCCCCTCAGTCGGTTTAAGATCGATTGGATATTACTCATGAGTTCCCCCTTCGGGATCCGGTTTCCTTTCAAATTGGGTATAAACGGTAAGCATCTTGGCAACCACTTCTTGCGCGGTTAAATGCCTTTGAGCTAGTTTGATTTTAAAAGCCTGATGTAGATCTTGGGGGATCCAAACCATCAGGGATGCCTTGCCATATCGCTTCAAATCTTGGGTAATACTCATATATTCCTCCGATAATTTAAAAGTATCATATTATTTCAATTTGTCAAGGTCTTTTGAATTAATGAGTGCCAAACTTTTAATATTGGATTTCTTGATATCTAGACCATTTTTCCAGGTATCCATCCAGATCCGCTTTGAATCAAAATTCAAATTCATTGATCTAGATACCTCCCTGATAACATTCCCAAGATCATCATCATGAATCCTTGCAGCTTCCTGTAAAGAAACCCGCCGGACCATGGGAAATGATACCTTGCTAGATTTAGATTTCATAACTTTTTTTAAAATATCCTTGGCCTTTTCTTGACTAAGATTAAAACCTCGGAATTTACAAAACCATTCCTTTCCTTTTCGATAAAAATAAACCCCGGATCCTATAAGGTATGCTTCATCCCATCGTTCTAATTTCCAATCTCCAAGGTTATCAGATAAAGGTAGATCTATTTTATGCTTACAAATAACCGAATCGGTTTGGACCATAACAACATTATCCCGATATTTATCCATGAGATCATATAATCTGCATCGAGTTCTAGCCGTAATTTCGGATGCATAAACAAAATTTGATTTGGTTACATCCTCGAATTTTACATAAGTGACTCCATCAGCTTCATAATAATCTATTATATCGGTCGGATCTTCTAATAATTCTGGCCGAACGTATTTCTCAATTGCTTGCGCGGTCTTTCCATAAGCCGAATTAAGGATAATTTTATATGGTAAAGAAAACCCGGATGTTTTTCGTAAATGATACAAGGATAAAACTTCATCCCTAAATGGGAACATTCCATTACCAAAAATATGGAATGCTTCAATAATTTTTGGTTTATATTTTCGTATCCGTTCGAATTCAGATTTTGTTACATATCCTTCAAATGGTCCGACCGGATAAATACATAATCCCGCGCGGGTTTTTTGAATTATTGGGGATAAAAACTTATCCTTAACATCTACCTGAATTTTAAAAACCGAGTATGTTGCATCTTCAATATATGCGGGAGTATTTAATGTATGAGTATTTTCTAACCCTTCAAGATTTTGGATCTCATAGGGATAAGCCGAATTAATATCATAAACCCATAGATCAGTAAAATATCCCCGTTCCAGTATTTCAAATCTTCCCCCATGATAGGTATGCCGAAAATAAAAATTAACATCCCGTTTTGGCCGATTTTCTTTGAATTGCTGTTTAAAGTGAACATACGAATAATAAGCGCAAGAAATGGGTTTAGTCTTTTTTAAATTTTCCGGTAAAGCTGCATAAAATAATAAAAAAAGTTTTAAACAAACTATTGCATCTTGAATGCAATAATCAATAACCGCCGGAGAATAAATATTTTCCTCATTAATCATAGATCCGTCGATATCGCCTTTTTGATCTTCCTCACAAAGATATTTTTTTGCAGCATTACGTAAGGAAGATTGATAATACTGATACGAATCGAAGATATAATTTCCATTCCAACAAAAAAACTTTCCTTTTATATATTGAAAAGTTAGTTTGATCTTATCTTCCTCGTAAACGATTTCGATCCCTTTAATTAAAGAAGTTCGGGTTTCTTTTGGGAAATATTTGATTAATGCCTGAATATCATAATCGGCATTCCAAGCCATAAAGCATATTCCATCGCCGGCGGTTTCAGCTAAAAAATTAATAACATCTTGGCATGATTCAATCCGATAAACAGTTCCAGTTGATAATGCCAAAACCCGGCAATAACCGTCAACCGTTTCAGTATCTAATCCGCAAAAATTCGGTGAACTAATAGAGCGCTTGCCTGATCCATAACGCATTTTTCCCCCTCAATAATACGTAGTATTCCCGAGCTTCCGATAATGACATTCCATAAAGTGCTTGATATTGTTTGACAATTTGCCAATAAGCAAGCATCTTAACCCTTTTCTTAAAAGTGTTATATGAGATCCATTTCCCGTCAACCAAATAATCTATTTCATCGGATACCGGTCGGTCTTTTTTTCTAGTACGATTTCGCCTTCTAGCAGATTCTAATTTAAGATAGCTAATAGATAAGGCGATTTGCCAATCACGGCCGGAGGTTGTAAAATCATGAATCCTATCTATTTCTTCTTCATCATAACTACGATCAATTAATAATTTTTTTAATTTTAACCATTGACCGGATTTATAATGCCAACCTTTTTTCTTGGCATACTTTTTAAACTTTTTAGCTTTTGCTATTTTGGGAAGTAAGTTTTTCGGAGGTTTGCCTTTCGGTTTTTGGGGTTTTTCTTTCGGCCAAATATGCGCTTCATGAATAACTGGCCGGAACTTACCTTTTAACTTAGGGGACGAAACCGGGGAGTTCCGCGCCTTTTTCTTAGTAGACGGCTTACGATTTCTCCCCGGTTTCGTATTTTTCAAAATTACTCGCTTACTTCCGCAACTTCGGCGTCAAAGAGCTTACATGGAGTTCCGTAAGAAGAAGGCGCATCCTTCTGATACGTCAACCGGATCGTTGATCCGATGTAATTCTCCCAAGGAACACGTTTTAATTGAGTTGAAACTCCAACCTGAATGCTCTCTCCCCCTTCTTTTTCGATCTGCAAAACCGGGGATCTTTTTGTTTTGGTGACACTAAGCAGTTTCCCGATCAAGGTTTCCCCGAATTTCTTGGGTTTCCAAAAATTCGGCCCTTCATCAAAGGCCAGAATTTTACGAAACGATCCCTTCGGTGCCGATTGAGTGTTAGCTTTTCGAGACATTAGAGTTTTCCTCCGATTGATTTATTTTAACCTTGCGGTTAATTCGATGATAAGGGGATTTTGCATACATGGACCTAAAGCGGTAATGAGATATTACAAGCTCTATTTTCAAACGGATTTGTTTTAAAAGGCGCTTCATGGTGTTGATCAATATATATACTAAGTTCACTTGAACTGTCAAGAAGTTATTTAACATTTGATCCCCTTTTACCCCATCCTATCCATTCTTTTTCCATCATATCCTGAAATTCTTTAGGATATTGTTTTTCAAGATCCGAATACCATTTGAGTTGATCTTCTAAATTCGCATACCGTTTGCTATGCCATAGATCAACCCAAACCCCTATAATAACCCCTCCGGCTAGGAAACATAAACCGCATTCAAGAAGTTCTAACATTCAATCCTCCCTAATCCAAATTTTCATAAAAATCATAATGATCGATAGTTAAATTTAACAGTTCTAAATAAGGAATTTCTACAACTGTATAAACTTCGAGAAATGGTTTACCAAAAACATCCATTTGATTTTCAAGATACTTCAAAGCATTTTCTAAGGTATCAAAAAACCCGATATAGAATTTTCCCAAATAAATCAGATACATTTTCTCCCCCTTGAATCATCCTTTATTACATATTTATAAATAACCCCACTAGATATGTTTCGATCAAAATACAAGAACATTCTTAAACATCGAATTATTATATTTAAATTTTTTGAACATTTTGAAACGGAAGATAATCTCCATACTTTTTCTTTAGGATTCTTATAGTAACATCTTACTATATACATTTTAATTTTCTCCAAAATAAGGGGATACCGTTTCGCAAATGGTAAACGTAAAATTATTCAGATCATGAAAACACGGATCCTGATCATGCTCTATTACATCCCATAATTCATCAAGGTATTCTGTTAACCATTTAACCGCATAATCAAAATCCATGCATTCATGAACTATCATTAATTGAGATCCCCGGATATCCTGATACAATTGACAAATATTATAAATTATCATATTTAACTAATCGACCCATTTTATAATTTAATTTCAATGATCGTGAAAACTTCTTCTGAATCTATGCAAAAACCTTCTTCAAGTTCTCGAATAACAAAATCTACAGCTTGAAAAAGATATCTAAAAGATGCGCATTCAATCACAATATCTTGACCTGAAATAATAGATTTATACGGCCGATAAACATTCCATTCATAGTCCCTTTTTAAAACTTCAAGTTTCATTTTAATTCCTCCCGCTTTTTCGAAGTTTCCATATACCTATTATCATGATTTCATACTCCATAGTCAATACTTTTTTCCAATTATTTTAAAATATTTATATATGAGTCCCTTTCGCTCACCTAACCCTCACCCCCTCCCTCACCCCCCCTCATCGCGATGATATGCCTA